>JACDJA010002325.1_pt1 | contig 13821 bp, 12 predicted proteins | sample 7449241 | NCBI WGS metagenome assembly JACDJA01 (sample SAMN14253289, study PRJNA609438) | sludge metagenome | isolation source: initial anaerobic sludge | collected 2018-12-20 | reverse complement strand
GGCGGTATGGCCACCAAACTTCAGGCTGCCGAGACGGCTACACGCGGGGGCGCCACCGTACTCATTGCCTCCGGCAGCCAACCCGATGTGATCCTCCGTCTGGCAGAGGGCGCGCCGCTGGGAACTCGCTTTCTGCCCAGCGCCAGCCGGCCTGAAAGCCGCAAGCGTTGGCTGTTGGCTGGCTACACCACATCTGGCCGCCTCATTGTCGATGCCGGCGCAGCGTTAGCGCTGGCGCGCCAGGGCAGCAGCTTGCTTCCGGCCGGAATCGCCGGTGTCGAGGGCGATTTCCAGCGCGGCGACACCATCAGCATCCTCAGCCCCAGTGGGCGTGAACTGGCTCGCGGTCTGACCAACTACCAGGCCAGCGAAATCCGCCGCATCCGCGGCCGGCATTCGCGCGAGATCGAGACCATCCTCGGCTACGAATACGGCGAGGAAGTTATCCATCGCAACGACTTGATTCTGCTCTAACCTCATGACTGATAACCCTCTCACCTCTTTAGGCCGACAGGCGCGCGCTGCGGCCCGTGTGCTATCGACTGCCTCGACCGCAACGAAAAACGCCCTTCTCCGCGTCATCGCTGATGGCCTTGTTGCCAACCAGGAAAGCATCCTGGCTGCTAACGCCCTTGATGTGGCCGATGGTAAGACCGCCGGGCTAGGCGACAATCTGATTGACCGCATGCTCATAACCCCAGGCCGTCTGGCAAGTTTTGCAGCCGATACCCGTGCAGTTGCCGCTCTACCCGATCCTGTCGGCGCCGAATTCGACGCCCGCATGTTGCCCAACGGCCTGCGCATCAGCCGCCGTCGCACCCCGCTCGGCGTACTCGGCGTCATCTACGAAGCCCGACCGAACGTCACCGTCGATATTGCCGCCCTTGCTCTTAAGACCGGCAATGCCGCCATCCTGCGCGGGGGCAAGGAGATCGTGCGTAGCAATCTGGCCATCCTTGCTGTCATCCACGATGCGCTGGACCAGACCGGGCTTCCGCGCGGTGCTGTCCAGTATATCGAGAGTCCGGACCGCGCTTTCATCGGCCATCTGCTGAAGTTGCATGACTATGTCGATGTCATCATTCCGCGCGGCGGCGCCAACCTGCACCGGTTCTGCCGCGAGAACAGCACAATCCCTGTCATCACCGGCGGCGTCGGCATTTGCCACTATTTCGTCGACGAGAGCGCCGACCTGGACAAGGCGCTCTCCGTCATCCACAATGCCAAAACACAGCGGCCCAGCGTCTGCAACTCGCTCGACACCCTGCTCGTGCATGAAAGCATCGCTGCCCACTTCCTACCGCGCGTGGTTGATTATTTGACTCCTTCTGGCGTCAGCTTCCGCGCCGATGAGCCGGCCATGGATATCCTCGCCGGTCGCGACAACGTTCAAGCGGCTGGGCCAGCCGACTTCGACACCGAATGGATGAACCTGACGCTGGGCCTGCGCATCGTCCCTGATCTCGATACGGCCATCGATCACATCCGGCAGCACAGCCTAGACCATTCCGATGGCATCCTCACACAGAACTGGAACCACGCCCAGCGTTTTCTCAATGAAGTCGATAGCTCTGCTGTCTTCGTCAATGCCTCGACTCGTTTCAACGATGGCGGCCAGTTAGGGTTGGGGGCTGAAGTGGCTATCAGCACTCAGAAGCTTCACGCTCGCGGCCCCATGGGCTTGCAGGAACTGACCACCTACAAATGGATCGTCCTCGGCGATGGTCACATCCGCCCCTGAATCCCTCATCTTTATCCCGCTCATCTCCACATGCCCCAACCGCGCCCTAGCTTCTGGCAGCGTCTGCGCCTCTCTCTTGGGGGAGCGCCCGACATCACATCCGAACAACTGGCCGATGCCAACCCCACCCGGCGCTGGCGCAGCGTGCGGGCGATGGCTGCTTCGCCCCGACCGGCGCTGTTGCCTGATCTGCTGCGTCTGTTGGCCGATCCTGACGCCATCGTACGCGACGAGACCGTGCGCATCCTGGCGAGCTGGGGCGCTGACTACAGTCTGACGCCTGCCCGCGAGTTGCTGGATAGCGAGCCATCCCCCGAGTTGGCTGTTTCGGCCCTTGATCTTCTGGCGCTCCTGGAAGATCCCAGCGTCCTGCCAGTTGCCGCTCCCTATCTTACGGCTGCTGATCCTCTCACGCGCGCTGCTGCTGCCCGCGCCATCGGCTCAGCCAGTCCACGCCCTGCCGATTCCGGCGTTACAGCGTCTGCTCTCCTTGCCCTTACTTCTGATCCCGACCCCCGCGTCCGCCGCTCCGCCTGTCTGGCTCTGGGCCGCATGGGCGACGCCGTCGCGTTACCGGCGCTGCTTACCGCCCTGCAGGACGGCGATCCCTCTACCCGTCAATTCGCCCGCCAGTCCATCACCCGTATCGAAGCCGAGGTTGCCAGGCGCCGGAAGGAAAGCGAGCGCATGGCCGCCCGCCAGGGAGCGATGAATCCATCGTCGAAACGCAGCAGAACCGGGACACCCCTCGCCGAAGATTCCCAAGCTGGCAGCCCCCATGACGACGTAGCGAGCGATGCACCCATCGACGCCCCGTCCGGTTCATCTACGCCAGCGCCGTAAGGGTTTCTACGCTACAGCGCTCAGATAGATGCAGACTACCTCCGCACAACCCAGCGAAAGCAGCTAAACGACGCCCATCTTCGGGTTCCGCTTTTTGATCCTCGATCACCTCCCTTGATCCGCCCTTTTGGTTTGCGCAACAGCCTGCGTTTCCAGAACCTGGTCCGCCGTAGCGCTCCGCTCAGCCTGGAGCACTACTTCACGGATGCCGATGCCAGTTTCTGGTCCGCCGTGAGTTCCCCTTTGCCCTGGCATGGCGCTGGCGCAGCCACTTATCTGCATTCCCCCTCCACCGATTCCCCCGCTCTTCACGGATTCATCCAGGCTGTCAAGCGTTTTGCCCGTCCTGAAGCCGATCTTGTCCGCATTGCGCCGGCCTATGACGCCGCCCCGCTTGCGCCTGATGTCTGGCAGCGCCTGCTAGAACACATCATTGCCGATGCCGGCGAGCACGGCATCCATCGCCTCTATGCCTGTTTGTACAACGACGACCCTGCATCGTTCACCCTCGCGGCGGCCGGCTTTGTTCCCTATATCCAGGAAACCCTCTATCGCCATGCGCCGTTGCCGTTGCCCCCGGCGGGTGACGTTGCAGCCTGGCAGCACGTCCGCCCGCAGCGCGAAGCCGAAAGCTTTGCGCTCCTGCGGTTGCACACACGCCACACACCTCCTCTTGTCCAGCAAGCCGAGGGCTCGCTGACCAACAGCGATGAGTCGCCTTCCCCACTCGACTTGCGCCGGTGGTGGCAGCCGGAACACAACGAGGGTTTCGTCTATGAAGAGAAAGGAGAAATCCTGGCGGCGGCGCAACTGAGCCGCGGCCGCAACGTACACTGGTTGAGGCTCTTGGGTGATCCGGTGGCAGCGACGCCGCAACTCGAGTTGCTGGCATGCAGCTTGTACGCGTTTGCCCATTACATCCATCGCCCCATCCTTTGCCCCATCCGCCCCTATCAAACTGGCTTTGGCGCACCTCTTGCTGACTTCGGCTTTGAGCCCGGCGTCACACTCACTCACTTCGTCAGATACACCACCAGCCCGATTCGCAAACCCGTCCCCGCCCGCGACATGGTCGAAGCCGTATTACCGGCTCTGCGTCCCAGCGAGCCCCTCGGCACTTAACTCTCTATCCCTGGCAGGGTCCTCTCTAGCGATTTACTCATCGTCCTAACGATGTACTCATCGTCATCTCGCCATCTGCGGCGACAGTATGCAACAAAACATCACCGATGATCTGGACGCCCTTCTTGACGTCCTTCCAACCACCCTCACGGCCCGGATTCACGAACTGAACCAGGCTGACAAACTGATCGAAATTGTCCTCGATCTGGGCCGCATGCCCGAAGCGCGCTTCACCGACCACGATGCAGTGCTGCTGGAGCGCGAGATTACCCCTGACGACCTCAACTACATCGTCGAACGCATTGGTGACTTCACCGAAGACAACCGCGCCGGTATTACCCGCACCCTGCACCGCATCTCAGCCATGCGCAATCGCAAGGGAGACATCGTTGGCCTGACCTGTCGCGTCGGCAGGGCTGTCTACGGCACCATCGACATCATCCAGGACATCGTCACCAGCGGTCAGAGCATTCTCCTGCTGGGCCGCCCCGGTGTGGGCAAGACAACGCTCTTGCGCGAGGCCGCTCGCGTTCTGGCCGACCAAAAGAAACGGGTCATCATCGTCGACACCTCCAATGAGATCGGCGGCGATGGCGACATTCCTCACCCGGCCATCGGTCGCGCCCGCCGGATGCAGGTGCCCATGCCTTCGCTCCAACACGAGGTCATGATCGAGGCGGTGGAAAACCACATGCCCGAGGTCATCATCATCGACGAGATCGGCCGCGCCCTCGAGGCCGAAGCCGCCCGCACGATTGCCGAACGCGGGGTACAACTTATCGGCACCGCCCATGGCCGCACGCTGGGCAACCTGTTGCTCAATCCCACCCTATCTGACCTGGTGGGCGGAGTCGAGTCCGTCACCCTGTCGGACGAAGAGGCGCGGCGCCGCGGTACTCAGAAGGCCGTCCTCGAACGCCGTGCGCCGCCAACCTTCGATGTTCTGATCGAGATCGTCGACCGCCAGCATCTGATCGTCCATCATGATGTCGCGCGCGCGGTAGACGCCCTCCTGCGCGAACGGGCGCTGAAGGCCGAAACGCGTTTTCGTGATGAACAGGGAAGCGTCGTCATCGATCGCGGCGATGCCTGGAAAGCCGAGGAACCGGAAGCCGCGGCGCTGTACTCAACGACGGGCGCCCGCAACGGCGCCCGCAGCGAACGCCTTGAACGCAGTGGTTTTTCTCGCTCTGCGATGTACTCGTCGCCTTCCAGCGCTGCTGAGGTGCAGCGTCTACCGTCGTCCCCCGCCTCCGCCCGTATACTGCACGTTTACTGCTATGGTGTGGGCCAGAATCGGCTGCGCGCCGCCGCCCAGGGTCTGGGTGTGAACGTGGAGATCACCAATGACCTCCACCGCGCCGATATCGTCATCACCCTGAAGACCTATTTCCGCAAACAGCCGCAGCCTGTGAGCGAAGCTGAAGCGCGCGGCATTCCGGTCTACGTCATCCGCTCCAACACGGTCCGCCAGATGGAGATCCTGTTGGCTGATATCTTCGCCCTCAAGCTGGCTGCCGAAGAGCCATCCACGACTGCCATCGAGGAAACGCGGATGGCGGTGGATAAGGTGCTGGCAGGAGCGCCGGTGGTGGAGCTTTCACCGCAGCCGCCTGATGTCCGGCGCCAACAGCATCGTCTGGCCCGCGAAGCGAACCTTATCTCGCATTCGTACGGTCGCGAACCAAACCGCCGCGTGCGTGTGTACCGGGAGTGACAGGAAGGATGTACCCGTCCTCATTCATCACTTTCGAGGGCATCGAGGGAAGCGGCAAGACGACGCAGGTCAACCTCGCTCTTGACTGGCTACGCGGCCAGTTGAGCGGCGCCGTAAGCGCCGTACCCGGCGCCGGGTACAGCGCTCGTGACGATGGGAACAGCGTCAATGTGCTGCACACGCGTGAGCCCGGCGGCACCGCCATTGGCAATCGGATCCGCGCCATCCTCCTCGACCCTCTCCACGCCGAGATGTCAGCAGAAGCCGAGATCCTGCTCTACTCTGCTGCTCGCGCCCAGATCGTGCGCCAGGTCATCCGTCCGCACCTGGAGCAGGGCGGGATCGTCGTCTGCGACCGCTTCTACGACAGCACGCTGGCCTATCAGGGTTATGGTCGCGGCCTTTCCTTGCCAGATCTCCGCCAGATCACGGCTTTCGCCACTGGCGGTCTGATCCCTGATCTGACTCTCTACCTCGACATCGATGTGGAGGCCGGATTGCGACGCAAGGCGCAAACGCCGGCAGAATGGAACCGGCTGGAGGCGCAGCCGCTTGAGTTTCATCATCGCGTGCGCGAAGGTTATCTGGCGCTGGCAGCGGCCGAACCAGAACGTTGGCGGGTCATCGACGCCGATCAGCCGGTCGATCTCGTCCAGGAAGAGATTCGACGGATTTTGAGCGCCGTGATCGGGTTGGGCTTTGGTCTCCAAACCCGCCTGGCGCCTGGCCACGGCTAAGATGTACCAACGATTGATGCTTGGGCCATGAGACGGCTGCTTATCACTGTAGTATTTCTGCTTCTGGCGCTGATGCTTGCATCATGCCGGCAGCCAGTAGCCGGCCCAACCCCGACGCCCTGCGCCGACCAGACTTCTCAGTCGAATGCCCAAGCTTGCGCTCCGTCTGAGTCGGGCGGTCTGCAGGCGGTGTCGTCGCCGCGATCGGAGACAGAAACGACGCCCACATCGTCCGTTACCTACGCCATCACCGAGACACTGCGGGTGGTGAACGATGGGCTGGGGGCGCCTGATAAGCAGAATCTGTGGATCGCCCTCATCAACGACGCTGAACCCTACCAATGGGTGGAGTCCGTGGCGGTGACGCCCGCAGGCTATACCATCGTGACGGACGAGTACGGCAATCGCTATGCCGAGTTCGACTTCTCGCGCCAACAGCCCGGCAGTTCGATTCTGATTACGATCACCTACCTGGTGACGGTCGCTGAGGTGGCGCTCGACCTGACATCGTGTGAAGGGACACTCCCAAATGAGTTCACACAGCCCGAGCTGCATATCGAGTCTGGCAATCCCCAGATTGTAGCGCTGGCAAATGAACTGGCGCAGGGGAAGGTCACGGCCTGCGAGAAGGTGCGAGCTTTTTACGATTACATCGGCAACAACCTCGTCTACAGCTACAATGGGCGCAACTGGGGCGCACAGGCGGCGCTGGGCGAGATGGGCGCCGATTGCACCGAGTATTCAGACCTCCTAATTGCCCTCAGCCGGGCCGCGGGCATTCCTGCGCGCTATGTCGAGGGTCTGGCCTACGTCCCTGATGCGACCGACGCCAGCGCTGCACCCGGCGACGCGCGCACCGAACACGCCTGGGTCGAGGTATTTCTGCCTGGACCGGGTTGGACGCCCATCGACCCTACCCTGGGCCGTTCATCGTTGGCGCGCGAGCGTTACTTTGCCCATCTGCCGCCGGATCACATCATCGTCACGCATGGGCGCAACCCCTCTACGCTGCGTGGAGCCAGCTATTTCACGCATCTCTACTGGCCGGGGCAGAGCACGGCGATTCGGATCGGGGATTTCGGTTGGGAGATCAGGCCGGTGGCGCTGGCTCGCTGACATCAGGCGTATGGCTATCCCACATCACTGATGGGCGCGAATTGACGAAGCTGATTTTCAGTGGCATGATAGGTTTCACCATTCGGTGAAATGAGCTATTTCAATGAAGATCGATGACTTAAACAACAAAGCCCTGGAGGCGCTGCGAAAGACCTTCCAGGAAATATCATTTATCGATCTGGTCGAGGAGAGGCGAGAGCCCTTGTCTGCTGGGGGTCGATGGGACTGGGAAATTTGGTTGCGTTTACCCGATCGGGAGGTCAGGTTGCTTGTGGAGGTCAATAACAATGGTGAGCCGCGCGTTGCACGCCATGCCGCAAACCAACTTCTCAGGCTCCAGATTAGCTTGCCGGGTTCATACGGGGTCTTTGTGGCGCCTTGGATCTCCCCATCAGCGGCCCAGATATGCAAAGAAGCTCAGGTTGGTTATCTAGATCTTGCTGGAAACTGCTACATAAGCTTCGGAACCGTTCATATTGAACGAGATGGGAATCCCAATCGGCTTGCAGAGAAGCGCGATCTGCGGAGTCTCTACTCGCCAAAAGCATCCCGTATCCTGCGAGTCCTTCTCCACAATCCACAACGCCTGTGGAAGCTTCAGTCTCTTGCAGATGAGGCGCAGGTAAGTCTGGGGCAGGCGCACAAAGTCAAAAGTCTGCTGGCAGATAGAGAGTGGCTGCAGGAGGAGGCAAAAGGAATTGCGCTCCGTAACCCAGCAGAGCTGCTGGCAGAATGGGCAAGGAATTACAGTCACCGCAAAAACGAAGCCCGCCTATTCTACATTTTGGAAACAGTAGAGAAGGCCGAAGAGCGCCTGGCTGCCACGTGTTCAGGATCGGGTATTCGATACGCATTGGCCGCTTTCTCGGCTGCGGCTCGTCACGCGCCTTTTGTTCGATACCAGCGCGCCTTTGCCTACATACAAGAAGATCGTATAGCAGAGATTATTCAATCACTCAGTCTGAAGGAAGTGACATCAGGGGCAAATCTCGTTCTCTGGAAGCCATATGATGAAGGGGTCTGGTACGGAACAAAGGAGATTGCCGAGATCAGCGTGACTTCCAACATCCAGTCCTATCTTGATTTGCAGAGCCTGCACGAACGCGGTGAAGAGGCAGCGCGTTTTCTTCTTGAACAGGAGATCAAACCACGATGGTGACGTTTAGAGATTATCCCTCACCCGCGGTCCAGGCAGCCCGCTCAGTCCTGCTGGAGCTTGCCCATCTCCTGGGACAATACCAGCAGGATGTGGTTCTGGTAGGCGGTTGGGCGCCAGAGTTGCTGTTTCCTGCGGCTGAGCTTGCCCATGTGGGCAGCCTGGATGTTGACCTGGCCCTAAACCACCGCAGTCTGGAGAATACTGGCTATCGCAGCATACACAAGTTGCTTGTGGAACAAGGGTATTATCTGGAGTCAGGCGGCCAGCCTTTTCAGTACTTCCGTTCGGTCCCAGGATCGGACGGGCGGCAGATCGTCGTGCAAGTGGACTTCCTGGCAGGCGAGTATGGGGGTCGAGGGCGGAAGCATCGCAGTCAGCAGGTATCCGGAATGCAGCCACGGAAGGCCAGAGGGTGCGATCTCGCATTCACCGAACCCGTCGCAATTGCCATTGAGGGACGCCTGCCTGCTGGTCCATTCGATTCGGCAATCATTCATGTTGTCGATGTGACGGCATTTATCGTGATGAAAGCGATGGCACTGGGCGGTCGTCTGAACGAAAAGGATCCCTGGGATATCTACTTCTGTCTGCGAAGTTATCCGGGTGGGACGGCTGCACTCGCCGAACGCTTCAAACCCAGGCTGGCAAACGGGCTTGTTCGCGAGGGGCTTCAGATCATCGCCGACAAGTTTGCTTCCATCGATTACTACGGCCCGGCGACAGTGGCCGCCTTCGAGGGGATCAACGACGCGGAAGAACGCGCCATCCGGCAACGCGATGCCTTCGAGCGCGTTCAAGATCTCTTACGACGGCTCGGAGTATTTGGGTGATACTCTGGTCCCTGGTCGCTCATCCTGCGCGGCGGCGCAGGATGGCGTGCATGGATACCGACAGGATGACGATGAGGCCGTAGATCAGTTCGGTCCAGAATCCGGTCAGTCCCATGGCAACGACGGCAGCCTGGATGGCGCCGATGATATAGCTGCCGAGGAAGGTGCCAAAGATGGTGCCGACGCCGCCAAAGACCGAGGTGCCGCCGAGGAAGACTGAGGCCAGGGTTTGCAGCAGATAGCCTTCGCCCAAAGAGGGGAAGAAGTTGGAGACCTGAAAACTGGCCAGTACGCCGCCGAAAGCTGCCGCTGCGCCGACGATGATAAACGTCAGCATGCGCGTACGGCCGGCGTTCACACCCATCAGCTTGGCGCTGTCCTCGTTGTCACCTATCAGGTAGATATGAGCGCCCAACCTGGTGCGATTGAGGACAATCCAACAGGCGACTCCCACCAACAACATCCAGAAGAACTGGTTGGGGATACCGGCGATGGTCTTGCCCACCAGCACTTCGTACAAGAATGTGTCCCGCAGATCGAGCAACGGCTGGCCCTTGCCGTTGACGAGCACGATGGTGGCGCCGCGCCAGAAGAATTGCGTTCCGATGGTGGCCACCAGCGAGGGGATGCCCAGGCGCACGACAATGGTTCCGTTGAGCGCTCCCACCAGGATGCCGACCGCGATGGCGGCGGCGAAGGCCAGGATGGCAATATGGGTGGCATTCCAGACAAACAGGAAGCCTACGAAGCTGATGGCCATGATCGAAGGGAACGACAAGTCCATCTCTCCGGCAATCACCAACATGGTCAGGGGCAGGGCAATGACGCCAAAGAAAGGCACTGTCGTCATGAAGGCCTGGTAGATGCGCGTCGACAGGAATGTTTCAGGGGCGCCAAAGATAAAGACAGTCCACAAAGCCAGAAAGACGGCCAGAATCCCTACCTGGGTGCCGTTGCGGGCCAGGAAGGAGCGGAGGGTGAATCTGGGCTTGTACTGCGGCACGGGGCGGAGTTTTTCAGCAGAGCTTGATCCTGTGTCCATGGTTCCCTCCTTACTCCAGACTGCCGGTTTCGGCAACGCGATACATCTTTTCCATCAGATCATCCAAGGTGATGTCGCCGGTATGGAACTCGCCGGCCACATGACCCCGGTCCAGCACGACCACCCGATCCACAACCGAATGGACGTGCAAAATATTGTGGTCAATGAAAACCGCCGACTTACCGGCCCGTTTGATGCCACGCACGAATTCGAGCAGCTTGCGGGTCTCGTGCAAGGAAAGGCCCATGGTCGGCTCATCCAGGATGATGATGTCGGCGTTGAAGTACAGCGCCCGTACAATGGCCACCCCCTGCTTTTCGCCGCCCGAGAAACGTCGAATCGGCGAGTCGGGTGTGACGGCAGTTGAGGTGAAGCCCATCGATTCGGTCATCAGCCGGTAGGTTTCTTGTCTCATCCTGGCGACATCGAGCAGGCCAAAGCGATTCTTCAGTTCTCTCCCCAGGAAGATATTGCGCCAGAGGGTCTGTAGTTCGGCCAGGGCGCGCTCCTGATACACTGTTTCGACCCCCAGTTCGCGTGCTTTGGGCACGGTCAGGTGGTCTATCTTCTGCCCGTTGAAATAGAGATCACCTTCGTCCGGCTGGTGGTAGCCGGTGATGATCTTGATCAATGTGGACTTGCCGGCGCCGTTGTCACCAACCAATCCCACTACTTCATTGCGGCCCAGGTGGAAATTGATATCCTTCAGCGAATGTACCTCGCCGAAGGACTTGGATACATTGCGCAGTTCCAGACGATAGTCAGCAGCCATGCTTTCGGCCTCCAGGAGATTCGTACCCTGCTGGTCATAAACCGAGCTTGTGACCAGCAGGGTGCGAAAGGCGGGGAGGCGAGGGCTGCACGCCAGGGGAACGAGGCGGCAGCAACGGGCGCGCAGCCCTCGCTGAGTGAGATTGGCGAGAAGGGGTTAGCGGATCTGTTGGCCTACCAGGTCGGCCAACATCTCGACATTGTCCTTGTGCGCAAAGCCGGCGCCGGTGTCGATGTGCAGACCCGTGAACAGGAATTTCTCGGTCAGGCAGATCTGCAGGATGGACAGGTAGCCCTGGAGCCACTGCTGCTGGTCGATGACCAGGTCGGTGAATCCGGCCTTGATCGCTTCGACCGTAGAGGCTGAGAGGTCGAAACCAGCCGTGTAGACAGAGGCCGGGTCGAGGCTCGCGGCCTCGAGCAGCGCCTGCTGCGAGCTGGTGAGGTTGCCGTGGTCGGTGATGATGAGCTTGACATCGGGATTGGCCGAAGCGTAACCGACAAAGGTGGCGATGCCAGCCGCCGGGTCGGCGTTGGTGGCGTCGTCGATTTCCAGGTAGTCGACGGTCAGGCCGGATTCCTCAAGGGCGTCAACGACACCTCTGGTGCGTTCGCCGCGGCCCGGTTGCGCCAACAGTCCCCAGACCATAGCCCGGTCGCCTTCTTTCAGACCACCGCGGGCAATGGCCTCCATGCCCAGGGCATGACCGGCGCTGTAAAGCTCTGCGCCCACATAGCCAAAGCCATTGCTCTTGTAGGCGGCCTCCAGCTTGGGCAGGGTGGTGTTCGAGCTGGTGACGATGATGCCGGCAGCTTCAGCTTCTTCCACCAGGGGGCCGTAGGCGTCATCGCCGGGATGTCCCATGATGCCGATGCCGTCCGGATTGGTAGCGATCGCCTCGCCCAACTGCGTGACCATCTTGGCGGGATCCCAGTCAGACCAGACATATTCCACGTCCGCGCCGAGGTCAGCCGCCGCCGCTACGGCGCCGTTGTAGACGACCGTCTCGAAGGGGCCGCCGGGCGAACCACCGGGGAAGAAGATGATCTTGGCGCCGCTGCACCACTTGCCATCGGCAGCGGGGGCGGGGCCAGATGTCTCAGCAGGGGCGGTGGTGGCGGTCGGCTCCTCAACAGGAGCAGCAGTGGGGGCTTCGGTCGCCTGGACGACGGCCGGGGCCTCAGTGGCGGCAGGCGCTTCGGTGGCGGCAGGCGCCTGAGTGGGCGCAGCCGCGCAGGACGCCAGCATGCCCAGGACGAGGATGGCAATCAGGATGCGAACCAACATATTTTTCTTCACGATTTCCTCCAGAAAGTAGCGAGATGGTGAAATGGGACGAGAAGACAGGCAGCAAAAAGGTTTTCTTGATCGTTTCGGATACTACCTCCTTTGCGCTTCTATCGCGCTCTTGTGTCAGAAGTTGGGTGTGTTCGATATTTTGGGGTAGCGGAGTGCACATCTGGAGTGCGCACGTGGGCGTGCGCACTCCGCATCATGTCCACATCTCAATCCGCTTCAACAGGTCCTTCTCTTCTTCTTCGTTTTCCGTGGCTATCCACAGGAAGATGCCTTCGGGACGAATAGCAGCGATGAAATCGTCGAGTTCGTGCTTCTGCAGGTCGATGATTACAGGCATCTTGCGGGCCTGGATGTCCCGAATGAAAGGCGCCCACTGCATGATGGGTTGGTCGTCGCCTACACCCTGCACCCACTGCAAGGCGTGAATCTCAGGGACGCTGAGGATGGCATCCAGATGCCGGGCCACGCGCTTGCCATCGACATGAAAGATGTTGTGGGTCATGGTCTTGACTTCACGTTGTAAGTTCGGCAGCCCATACTCGCAGTACATGGCCGGCGAGATCAGATTCGAGAAGTCGCAACTGGGAATGTGCATACGTCCGTGCGAGGGGATGCCCATCCAACTGACCGAAGGTTGGCCATGCGACTTGAGTATGGCGTCGAAGTGGTCGTAGATGGTCTCGAAGTCGGCGATGGACAAGTCAGCCAGGCGATGGGCTTCATCCGGGCAATCGATCATATCGAGGCAGAGTTGCTGCGGGTCGCGCCAGGCGGCGGCGCAATCCAGGCCAGGGTGCAGGTCGGTGTAACCAACCAACGATTTACCAGCGCAGCGGTCGAGGGCGTAGGTGGTGAATTCCTCCAGTTTCCTGAAATACTCGTTGTCCATGTCGAGCTTCAGCGTCTCGACATCGCGCCAATCCCGCACCAGCGGCTCGGACCACGACGTCACTTCGCCGAAGTGGAGCCGGGCGCCATAAAAAGCCGCATACACGTCCGGCCCCAGATTAGGCCAGTATACAGGAAAGGTCTCGGCTCGAAAAACCCGGCCTTCCAGCGACTGCACATAGCGATCGATCTGATAGCCGGGATCGTACCACTTGGCCTTGCGTTCTGCTGGCGACAGGCCGGAGAAATCAACTTCCTGATTGGCAAAGGCGTTGTGGCCCATGAAGCGAACAGGGGGACGATCGATGATTTCATTTTCGAACCAGGCATAGACGCGTTGCATGGCCTGTTCGAACTGGGGCATGGTCTCGAGGTGCATTGAGAGGGGCAGATAAGGTGACAAGGTGACAAGGTGACAGGGAGACGAGGTGACAAGGAGACGAGGTGACAAGGTGACAGGGAGACGAGGAAGCGGGTCTATTTCTGTCAGAGGTGTTTGTATGGCGTATTGGTGATTGTGTTTACCATTGCCCAGAAGTTCTCCAGGGAGGTGTC
>JACDJA010002323.1_pt1 | contig 13827 bp, 13 predicted proteins | sample 7449241 | NCBI WGS metagenome assembly JACDJA01 (sample SAMN14253289, study PRJNA609438) | sludge metagenome | isolation source: initial anaerobic sludge | collected 2018-12-20 | reverse complement strand
GGACCGAGATGAAGCAGGACGAGATCGACGCCGTGCCGGAGCTGCGCACGCTTCTTGGCAGCGACGAGGTCGGCCCCTGTCTGGTCGAGGATCCGGGCCATCGCGCGCTCTATATCTTCAACCATTTCGAATATGACAGCGATACGCTGAAGCAGGAATACGACCGCGACGTGGCCGCCGGTGGCCCGATCACGCTGCCGGTGAACTATTTCCCCGATGACGATCCGGCGCGCCCGCCGCTCAACCGCTGGCGCAGCCATGCCCATCTTCTTTACGGCAACTGGATCAACGAAATCTACCAGAGCACGCCCTATGACATGGGGCTGATCGGCAGCTGACGGATGGGCGGGTGGCTGCCTGCCCCCGCCACCCGAGGATATTCGCGGAGAGAGGAATACACTCGCCCGGCGGATGATCCGGGGGCGGCGCGCCCGCTCAGCCTTCGAGCAGCACCAGCGCGCGTTCATCCCAGCTGATGCGGGTGGCCGCGCCGACATCGAGCACCGGGCGGCCGATGACATTGCGCATCGAGAGGTTCAGCGGCTCCTCGACCCCGTTCACGCGGACATCGTAATAGGTCATGTCGCCGTAATAGACGACCTCGTCCACCACGCCCTCGATGGTGCGGCGGGCAGTGGTCTCGCCCTCGAAGAGGATGGTGAGGGTTTCCGGCCGGATACCGACGACGGCGGGGCCCGAGGGGGCGCCGTTCGGGGCCTGGTCGCGGGTGATCTCGGCCGGGCCGAGGCCCTGGACGTCGAGGCCGATCATCGAGCCCGAGGACAGCACCTCGGCCCGCAGGAAATTCATCTTGCCGATGAAGGCGGCCACGCGGCGGTTGCCCGGGCGGCGGTAGAGGGTCTCGGGGTCGGCCATCTGGCCGATCGAGCCCTCGAACATGACGGCGATACGGTCGGACATGACCAGCGCCTCTTCCTGGTCATGGGTGACGAGGATGAAGGTGATTCCGACATTGCGTTGCAGGCGGATCAGCTCGACCTGCATCTGTTCGCGCATCTTCTTGTCGAGCGCCGAGAGAGGTTCGTCCAGCAGCAGCACCTTGGGTTGCAGGATCAGCGCGCGGGCCAGCGCGACCCGCTGCCGTTGTCCGCCCGAGAGCGCATGGGCCGCGCGACCGCCATAGCCCGCCAGCCCCACCATCTCGAGCGCCTCGGCCACGGCGCCGGCCTTGCTGGCCTTGGTCCGCGGATCGCGGCGCAGACCGAAGGCCACGTTCTGGGCCACGCTCAGATGCGGGAAGATGGCGTAGGACTGGAACACCATGTTTGTCGGCCGCTCGTTCGCGGGTACGCGGGCCATGTCCTTGCCGTCGATCATCATCGTGCCCGAGGACGGGTCCTCGAAACCCGCGATGCTGCGCAGGAGCGTGGTCTTGCCGCAGCCCGACGGCCCGAGAAGCGAGAAGAATTCGCCCTGGCGGATGTCGAGGTTGATGTCGCGCAGCGCGTGGTAGTCACCGTAATGCTTGTTCAAGCCGCGCAGGCTGATGAGGGGGGAGCCGCTCACAGGAAACCTCCGGAATCTTCAACACCCGCCCGGCGCAGACCGCGCCTGCGCAGGATTTCGGCTGCAATCAGCAGAACAATGGACAGGACGACAAGGATCGTGCCCAGCGCCATGATGATCGGCAACTGGTCGGACTGGCGGCGCAGCCCGTAGATATAGACCGGCAGGGTGGTGACATTGCCGGACAGGAAGAACGCCACGATGAATTCGTCGAGGCTGATGATGAAGGCGATCAGCATCGCCGAGACGATCCCCGGCATCACCAGCGGCAGCGTGACCAGCCGGAACGCGCCCCAGCGCGATTCGCCAAGGTCCATCGCCGCCTCTTCGAAGCTCTGGTCGAGATTGGCAAAGGCGCCGTTCAGGATCGACGTCGCATAGGGTGTGCACATCAGCGTATGGGCAAGAACGATCGTGTAGAGATTGGGCGCCAGGCCCAGCACCTTGGTCACCAGCACCAGCAGCGCCACGGCAAGGATGATCTCGGGCAGCACCAGCGGCAGCATGATGAAGCCGAGCATGCTGCCCTTGAACGGAAAACTCGCCAGCGCCCCGCCGCGCGCCGCGAAGATGCCGAAGATCGTGGCGAAGATCGAGGTCAGCACCGCGATGATGAGCGAGCTCTGCACGGCAGAATGCAGCGAGGGGCGTTCCCACAGGGCCTCGAACCAGCGGGTCGAGAAACCGGTGAGCGGGAAGGCGATGATCTTGCCGTCGTTGAAGGCGAAGACCGGAAGCAGCAAGATCGGCGCGAACAGGAAGATCAGGTAGACAAAGGCATATATGCGCAGCACGGGGAATTTCATCTCAGCCCCTTCTCAGCCAGCGACGCAGGGTCAATATGAACATCCCCGCCACGATCCCGACCGCTGCCATCGTGACGATCGAGAGCGCCGAGCCGAGGCCCGGGTCGTTGACCTGCAGGAACAGCGCCTGGATGCGGTTCGCGATCAGCAGCCCGCCCGAGCCGCCGACCAGTTCCGGTGTCACATAGTCGCCGATGGTCGGGATGAAGACGATCAGGACCGCCGCCACGATCCCCGGCACAGACAGGGGCAGGGTGACCCTCAGGAAGGTATGGATGCGATTCTCGCCCAGGTCGCGCGCAGCCTCCTTCAGCGAGCGGTCGATCTTTTCCAGCGCGACATAGATCGGCAGGATCGCAAAGGGCGCATAGGCATGGGCCAGGGTGATGATGACCGCATTCACGTTGTAGAGGATGAAGGTCAGCGGTTCATCAATGATGCCGATCCCGGTGAGCGCGGTATTCACCACGCCCGAATAGCCGAGGATCACCTTCCACAGGAAGATGCGGATCAGGTAGCTGGTCCAGAACGGGATCGTGATGAGGAAGATCCAGAGTGACTTGTTTTCCTGCGCGACGCGGAACGAGATGAAATAGGCGATCGGATAGGCAAGGATCACCGTCGTTGTCGTCACCGCGATCGACACGAACAGCGAGCGCGGCAGAAGCCCCGGCAGCCAGGACCCGCCGCGGATCGCACCACGGATGTTGATCGGATCGGTGAAGACCGAGACATAATTGCCGAAGCCGAAGCCGAGCGTGGCGAGATAGCTCCAGGACAGCCAGACGGAAGCGACCCACAGCGGTGCGGCAAGAAGCACGAAACGTATGACGCGCCCCGCATTGCCGCGCCGCAGCAGCAGCGCGAGGGCGAAAGGAAGCGTTACTGCATAGAGCAGCACCAGGACCTGCAGCGCGGTGGCGACGGTCGGCGGCAGCGCGCCGTCGAGCCATTCGCCCGCGGCGGCGCCACGAATCTGAAAGCTGACCACGACCACGGTGGCCAGCGGGATTGCCATGAGAAAGACGGCATAGACGAAGGGCGGAAGCAGCGAGCGCAGCGCGCGCCTGGCGTCGTTACTGGTGAATCCGCCTGCCGCCATCCGCCCCCCCGGCCCGATCATTCAACGCCGATGTTCCCGCATCTGTCCGAAAGATCAACCGGAAAACCGGCCAGCGACGACAAAAAGGGCCCGCCGCTGTGGCAGGCCCCGAGATCGTGGCGTTACAATTACCGCTTCGAGAACTGGAACGACTTGCGGGCCTTGGCCTTGCCGTATTTCTTGCGCTCGACCACCCGGCTGTCGCGGGTGAGGAAGCCGGCCGCCTTGAGAGAGGGACGAAGCGCGGGATCCCAGAGTTGCAGCGCACGCGAGATGCCATGCTTGACCGCGCCTGCCTGGCCCGAGAGGCCACCGCCCTTGACGGTCGCCATCACGTCGAACTGGCCGGTGACGCCAGCCACCTGAAACGGCTGGCGGAGAATCATCTGCAGCACGGGGCGGGCGAAATATTCGGTGTAGTCGATCAATTCGCCCTTATGGTTGCGGATCAGAAAGCGGCCGGTGCCGGGCTTGACCCAGACGCGGGCCACGGCATCCTTGCGCTTGCCGGTGGCATAGGCGCGGTTGAGCGCATCACGCACCGGCTCGCGCGGGGCGGCGACAGGTTCGGTCGGGGTCGCGACGCCATCACCCGAAGCGACGGCAGCGAGGTCTTCGAGCGAACGGATCTGTTCGGTCATGGTCACGCAGTCCTCGTATTCTTGGGATTCATCGCCTTCACGTCGATGATCTCGGGCTTCTGTGCCTCCATCCCGTGTTCGGGACCGGCGAAGACGCGCAGATTCGACATCTGGCTCCTTGCAAGGCGGTTCTTGGGCAACATGCGCTCAATCGCCTTTTCGACAACGCGCTCGGGGTGCTTGCCTTCAAGGATCTCGGCCTTGGTGCGCGACTTGATGCCGCCGGGATAGCCCGTGTGCCAGAAGAAGCGCTCCTCGCGCTTGCGGCCGGTCAGCTGCACCTTGTCGGCGTTGATGACGATGACATTGTCGCCCATGTCCATATGCGGGGTGAATGTCGGCTTGTGCTTGCCACGCAGGCGGGTCGCGACGATCGCAGCGAGGCGACCAAGAACAACGCCCTCGGCGTCGATCAGCAGCCACTTCTTCTCGATGTCCGCGGGTCGTGCGGAATAGGTTTTCATGTCTCACCAGATGTGACGGGCAGCGCCATAGGCGGCCCGGGCCCTTAGGATGAGGCGCTTATAGCGGTGCCGGTCGCAACGTCAAGGGCAAGATGGCGGATATTATGACGTTTTCTCAGTGTGTTACAAGAGGGGTATTCATATACCCCAATTCGTTCAAATCCGCCGGATGGCGCGGCTTTACCCAGGGGGCCGATACGACTATCTCCGGTAACATGGATAACGCAGCCTCTCTCCCGCCGCTCACGATCCGCCTGGCCGCGCCGCGCGGCTTCTGTGCGGGCGTGGACCGCGCCATCCGCATCGTCGAGGAGGCGCTCAACAAATGGGGCGCCCCCGTCTATGTCCGCCACGAGATCGTCCACAACCGCCATGTCGTGAACAGTCTGCGCGCCAAGGGGGCGATCTTTGTCGAGGAACTCGACGAATGCCCCGACGACCGGCCGGTGATCTTCTCGGCCCATGGCGTCGCGAAAGAGGTCCATGCCGAGGCCGCGCGGCGCAACATGGTCGCGGTTGATGCGACCTGCCCGCTTGTCACCAAGGTCCATAACGAGGCCGCACGTCACAACCGCCAGGGGCGGCAGGTGGTCTTTGTCGGTCACGCAGGCCATCCGGAAACCGTGGGCACGATCGGCCAGCTGCCAGAGGGCGAGGTCCTGCTGGTCGAGACGGTCGCGGATGTTGCAACGCTGCAGGTGCGCGACCCTGAACATCTGGCCTTCTCGACCCAGACCACCCTTTCGGTCGATGACACCGCCGAGATCCTTGCCGCGCTCAAGGCGCGCTTTCCGTTCATCACCGGCCCCGGCCACGAGGATATCTGCTACGCCACCACCAACCGCCAGGGGGCGGTCAAGACGATGGCTGCGGCGGTGGATGCGCTTCTTGTCGTGGGGGCGCCCAATTCATCAAACTCGCGCCGTCTGGTCGAGGTGGCCGAGGCCGCAGGCTGCCCGCGCGCGCAGCTGGTGCAGGAGGCCGCCGAAATCGACTGGGACGCCCTGTCCGGCATCCGCTCGCTGGGCCTGACCGCCGGGGCGAGCGCGCCGGAAATCCTGGTCCGCGATGTGATCGACGCCTGCCGCTTGCGCTATGCGGTGACCGTGATCGAGGAAGGCGGCAAGCGCGAGGATGTGATCTTCAACCTGCCGCGCATCCTGCGCGAGGAGACAACGGCATGAGACCATCCCTGGCATCCGCGCCGCGCCGCACCCGCTGATGGTCGAGCTTTTCGCCTATACCGACGGGGCCTGTTCGGGCAACCCGGGCCCTGGCGGCTGGGGCGTGGTGCTGGTCGCGCGCGATGGCGGGCGGGAATTGCGTCGGCGCGAATTGTCCGGCGGCGAGGAGCACAGCACGAACAACCGGATGGAGCTCATGGCGGCGATCAATGCGCTCGAGGTGCTGGAGCGTCCCTCGTCGATCACGATCGTGACCGATTCGGCCTATGTGAAGGACGGGATCACGAAATGGATCCAGGGCTGGCAGCGCAAGGGCTGGAAGACGGCTGGCGGGCAGCCGGTGAAGAATGTCGAACTCTGGCAGCGCCTTCTCGCGGCAAGCGCGCGCCATGACGAGGTGCAGTGGAACTGGGTAAAGGGCCACGCGGGCCATCCCGAGAACGAGCGTGCCGATGAACTCGCCCGCGAAGGGATGGCGCCGTTCAAGGAGGACGCTAGCCGAGGCGCGGCGGCAGGCTGAATCCATGCAGGGCCTCGGTCCGCGTCATCGCCCGGCGCCCCGGGCGTTGCAACGTCATGATCTCGACCGCGCCACTGCCGCAGGCGACGGTGAGCGTCGCCGGATCAAGCACCGTGCCGGGCGCGCCGTCGCCTGCCACCGCGCGGGCGGACAGAAGTTTCAGCCGCTCGTCCCCGGCCATGCACCAGGCACCCGGAAACGGCGAGAGGCCCAGGACATGCCGTGCGACCGAAGCGGCGGGCCGGGTCCAGTCGATCCGCGCCTCGGCCTTGTCGATCTTGGCCGCATGGGTGGCGCGCGCGTCGTCCTGCACCTCGGGGACAAGCGCGGGCAGGCGGGCGAGGGCCTCGACAATGGCCCCGGCACCCAGAACCGCAAGGCGGTCGTGCAACTCGCCCGCGGTCTCGGTCTCGCCAATCGGGGTGGCGCGCGACAGGAGCACCGGCCCGGTATCAAGCCCTGCTTCCATGCGCATGATCGAGACACCGGTCTCGGCATCGCCCGCCATGATCGCGCGCTGGATCGGTGCCGCCCCGCGCCAGCGCGGCAGAAGCGAGGCGTGAATGTTCAGGCAACCCTGGCGCGGCAGGTCGAGCACCGCCTGCGGCAATATGACGCCATAGGCCACCACCACCGCCACATCGACGCCAAGCGCGGCGAGCGCCGCCTGTTCGGCCGGATCACGGAAATTCACGGGATGCCGCACCGGCAGGCCCAGTTCCGATGCGCGGGCATGGATGGCCGAGCGGCGCTCCTGCTGCCCGCGGCCCGCGGGGCGTGGAGCGCGGGTCCAGACGCAGGCGATGTCATGCCCCGCCGTCACCAGCGCATCGAGGGCGGTCACGGCAAAGTCCGGCGTGCCCAGGACTGCGATACGCATCGCTCAGCCTCCCGCCCGGGGCAAGGCCCCCTGCCCCTTCAACTTCGTGCAAATACTCCGGGGGGGTGCCGCGACAGCGGCGGGGGGGCAGCGCCCCCCCTGGCGCGGCCCGGTCACAGGGCGGGCGCGGACTGGCGGGCGCGGTCGCGTTTGAACTTTTCCATCTTGCGGGTGATCATCCCGCGCCGCACCTGCGAGATATGGTCGATGAAAAGCCGGCCGTTCAGATGGTCGATCTCGTGCTGCACGCAGGTGGCCCAGAGACCCGCGAAATGCTCTTCCCGGGTGGAGCCATCCAGCGCGGTCCAGCGCACACGGACCTCGGCCGGGCGCGTCACCTCGGCATAATGGTCGGGGATCGAAAGGCATCCTTCCTCGTAGACATTGAGTTCTTCCGAGGTCCAGGTAATTTCAGGGTTCACGAGCGCCATGGGGCGGGGGGTCTCGTCCTCGCCCTTGACGCAATCCATGACCAGCAGGCGCACCATCTGCCCCACCTGCGGCGCGGCGAGGCCGATGCCGGGGGCGTCATACATCGTCTCGAGCATGTCGTCGGCGAGGCGGCGCAGCTTGTCGTCGATCTCGACGACCGGGCGGCAGACGGTCTTCAGACGCGGATCGGGGTGCAGGATGATGGAACGCAGGCTCATGGCGTTGACATAGGACGGGGCCGCGCGTGCTGCAACCGGGGGGCCGGTTTTCGCTTGCACAAGGCGGGCGGGCGGGCATGTTCGGTCGCAGATGGAGGCAGGAAGATGAACTTCGACACCGAGATCGACCGGCGCGGCACGCGTTGCGCCAAATGGGACATGATGGAGGATCTGTTCGGGGTCAGCCCCGATACCGGCCTTGCGATGTGGGTCGCGGATATGGATTTCCGCCCGCCGCAGGTGGTGCTGGATGCGCTTCGAGCCATGCTCGACCACGGGATCTTCGGCTATTACGGAAGCGACGCCGAGATGCTGGCGGCGATGTGCTGGTGGATGAATACCCGCCATGGCTGGGAGGTGGACCCCGAACATGTCTTCACGACCCATGGCCTTGTGAACGGCACCGCGCTTTGCATCGACACCTTCACCGCCCCAGGCGACGGGATCGTGCTCTTCTCGCCGGTCTATCACGCCTTCCATCGCATCATCCGCGCCGCCGGGCGCGAGGTGGCGGAATGTCCGCTTGATCTGGCGGATGGCCGCTACCGGATGGATTTCGACCGATACGACACGATGATGACCGGGCGAGAGCGTATGGTGATCCTGTGCTCTCCCCACAATCCCGGCGGGCAGGTGTGGACGCGGCAGGAGCTGGAGGGTGTCGCCGCTTTTGCACGCCGCCATGACCTGATCCTGGTCTCGGACGAGATCCACCACGACCTCATCATGCCGGGCGGCAGGCATGTGCCGATGGCGCTGATCGACGGCGTGGCCGACCGGCTGGTGATGATGACCTCGACCACCAAGAGCTTCAACATCGCGGGCATGCATACCGGCAATGTCACCATCATGGACGATTCGCTGCGGCAGCGGTTCGCCGCCCGGATTGCGGCGCTTGGCATCTCGCCCAATTCCTTTGGCATGGAGATGGCGCGCGCCGCCTATTCGCCCGAAGGCGCCGGGTGGATTGATGCGCTCATGATCTATATCGACGGAAGCCGGCAGCTGTTCGACAAGGGCATTGCCGCGATCCCGGGCGTGCGCTCGATGGCGCTGGAGGGCACCTATCTGGCCTGGGTCGATTTCAACGGCACCGGCCTGGGCGACGCCGCGATTGCCCGGAGGATCGAGAGCGAGGCAGGGGTCGCCGCCAACCACGGCACGCCCTTTGGCACCGGCGGCGCGGGCTGGATGCGATTCAACCTGGCCATGCCGCGCGCGCGGGTGGCCGAGGCCGTGACACGGCTGCAGGCGGCCTTTGGCGATCTGCAGTGACCTTGCGTTGCATTCATGTAACACCCATCTTGCGGACATGAACCACGACACCCTCAGGATCGGCAGCTACAATATCCGCAAGGCGCTGGGCACCGACTGGCGCCGCGATGCGGCGCGGGTGCTTGACCGGATCGCGACCATGGAGCCCGATCTCATTGCCTTGCAGGAGGCAGATCACCGGCTGGGCGCGCGCCCGGCGGCGCTGGCACGCGGGCTGATCCGCGAGCGCACCGGCCTGGTGCCGCTGCCGGTGGGCCGCGAGGGGCCGAGCCTGGGCTGGCACGGCAACGCGATCCTGGCGCGGCCGGGGCTGGAACTGGGCGAGGTGGTGCGGATCGACCTGCCCGGGCTGGAGCCACGCGGGGCCGTCATTGCCGATATCGAGGGCACCTTTCCGCTGCGACTGGTCGCGGTGCATCTGGGGCTGTTGCGGCATTCGCGGCGCCGGCAACTGGATCATATCCGCACGACGCTTGCGGCCATGGTGCCGCGGCCGACGCTGATCCTGGGGGATTTCAACGAATGGTCGCGCGAGGTGGGCCTGGGCCGCGTGGCCAAACATTTTCGCCTGCTGACACCCGACGCAACCTATCCGGCGCGGCGCGCGGTGGCGGCGCTGGACCGGATGGCGCATACGCCGGACCTGGATTTGCGGATGCTGCCGGTCGCATGGCAAGACGGGCCGCAGCCGTCGGATCACCGCCCGATCCTGGCCGAGGCGACGCTGAAAACCTAGAGCAGGTGCGGAATCAGCGCCGCAGGCGCATCCGGTTCGCGGGCGAAATCGGCCGGGGGCTGGTCGCCCACGGCGGTATGCCATTTGAATTCGTAGATCCGTTCACCCGGTTCATCATGGCTGGCGACGACAAGGCACTGATAGATCTGGCGGGGCCCGTCATAGAGGTCGACAAAGCCGCGCAGCGAGGGCGCTGATTCGGACGGGAGCGAAAAGCCGCCATCCCAGAGCCGCAGCACGCGATGGATGCGATCACCGTCATGGATGCACAGCCGTGACGAGCGGCGGAGCATGGCCAGCCGCGCATCCTCGAGCCCCTTGCGCACCGCCTCGGGCAGGAAATCGTTCATTTCATCCTCCAGCACCCAGGGGATCAGAATGGATCACATCGCGCCAAAATCAAGACCGGATCGCGGCCCACTTGCGATCAGAGCCCGAGATGGTGAAGATTCGCTGAAGGAAACATGCGCTTGCGCAAGGGATGCGCATGCGGTTCAACTTGTTCCGCCGCCATGAGAGGAGCCGTTCTTGACCGCCCTGGCAATCGCGATGATTCTCGACGCGCTGATCGGTGAGCCGCGCGCGCTGTGGGACCGCTGGCCGCATCCGGCCGTGCTGGCGGGTCGGCTGATCTCGATGCTCGATGATTCGATGAACCGCGAGGGCAGTCGCGCGATGCGCGGGGTGCTTGCGCTGGCGGTGCTGGTCATCGTGGCCTGGGGGATCGGCCAGGCGCTGGCCATTCTGCCCGGCTGGTGGGCCGAGGTGATCGTCCTGACGGTGCTGCTGGCACAGCGCGCGCTGGTCGATCATGTCACTGCAGTGGGGAATGCGCTTCGTATCTCGCTGCCTTCGGCACGCATCATGGTGGCACGGATCGTCGGGCGCGACACGGCCGGCCTGGACGCGCCCGCCGTCGCCCGCGCCACGATCGAGAGCGCGGCGGAGAACCTTTCCGACGGGGTAGTGGCGCCGGTGTTCTGGTTTGCGGTGGCGGGGCTGCCCGGGCTGCTGATCTACAAGATCGTGAATACCGCCGACAGCATGATCGGCCACCGCAACGAACGCTACAAGGATTTCGGGCGCGCGGCGGCGCGGCTCGACGATCTGCTGAACCTGATTCCGGCGCGGCTGACGGCGGTGCTGATCTGGCTGGTTTCGCCGCAGCTCTGGTCGCGGCCGGGGCTGTGGCAGGGCATCCGGGCCGATGCGCGGCGCCATGCCTCGCCCAATGCCGGCTGGCCCGAGGCTGTGATGGCGCGCGCGCTGGATGTGACGCTGGCAGGACCGCGCGCCTATCAGGGCCGTATGACCGACAGGCCATTCGTGAACGAGGGCGCGGCGCATGACATCGGCGCGCGCGAGGTTGCACAGTCCGTCACGGTGCTGTGGCAGGTCTGGGCGGTGCTGCTGGCGATCGCGGTCGTGACACAGAGCTTCTGACGTTCAGGCGACCAGCGCCTCGGCGCGTTTGAGATCGACCGAGACCAGCTGGCTCACTCCCGGCTCGCCCATGGTGACTCCGAACAGCCGGTCCATGCGGGCCATCGTCACCGCATGGTGGGTGATGACCAGAAACCGCGTCTCGGTGCGGCGCGTCATCTCGTCCAGCAGGTCGCAGAAGCGCGCGACATTCGAATCGTCGAGCGGCGCATCTACCTCGTCCAGCACGCAGACCGGCGCGGGATTGGCCAGGAATACTGCAAAGATGAGGGCAAGCGCCGTCAGCGATTGTTCCCCCCCGGACATGAGCGACAGCGAGGTGAGCTTCTTGCCCGGCGGCTGGCACATGATCTCGAGCCCGGCCTGCAGGGGGTCATCCGATTCAATCAGTTCCAGCTGCGCCTCGCCGCCGCCGAAAAGATGGCGGAAGAGCATGGAGAAATTTTCGTTCACGCGAGCGAAGGCGGCCAGCAGCCTTTCGCGCCCCTCGCGGTTGAGGCTGCCGATTCCGCCGCGCAGCGCGCGGATCGCCTCTTCGAGATCGGTCTTTTCGGCGACAAGGATGTCGCGTTCCGACGTCGCCTCGGCGGCATCTTCCTCGGCGCGCAGGTTCACGGGGCCGAGTGCATCGCGCCTTTGCCGCAACGTGGCGATTTCTGCCTCGAGGGCGGCCAGCGCGGGGATTTCGGCGGGCTCGACGGCAATGGCGGCAAGCAGCGCCCCGGGCGTGCAGCCATGAGCGTCAAAAATGCGGGCATCGGCCTCGGCCAGCGCCTGCGAAGCGGAATCGGCCGCGACTTCGGCGCGGGCGCGCGACTCGCGTGCCTCGGCGGCGGATCGTTCGGTGTCGCGCTCCTCGGCCTGGGCACGACGCAGGGCGCCCTCGCCTGCAGCCAGCGCTTCGGTTGCGGCGCTCTTGCGGGCCTCCTCGCGGGTCAGATCGCGGGCCAGCGTTTCTTCGCGGGCCACCAGCACGTCAGGTTCCTGTTGCAGGCGCGCGCGTTCAGCCTCGGCCTCGGCACGGCGCGCGGCCAGCGCCGCGATACGGGCGCCGGCATTCTGCTGCCGCTCCTGCCACTGGGCCCGTTCGCGCGTGATCGCCTCGGCGCGGCGGCGGCGGCCTTCGCCCTGGCGCTCCAGATCATCGGCGGCAGCGCGGGCAGTCAGGAGCGACGCGCGGGCAGTCTCGACCTCTTCACGGGCAGCAGCGGCGGAGGCGCGCAGGGAGTCGAGGTCGGAGAGCGCGGCCAGCGCCTCTTCGGCCCGGGCCAGCGCCACGCGCGCCTCGTCGCCCGCCGCCCGGGCCCCGGCCCGTGCCTGCGCCTGCGCCTCGTGGCGGCCTTCGGCAAGCTGACGCGCGGCCTCGGCCTGGCGTAGTCTGCGATCCGCCTCGGCCGCGAGACGCTCGGCATTGCGCCGGGTTTCGCGCGCAGTGCTATCGGCCAGCGCCAGCGCCTGCATCCGCCGGGAGGCGTCCTCGTGCGCGGCACGGGCGGCGGTCGCCCTTGCCTCGGCTGCTTCGAGATCAAGGCGCAGCGCGGCGAGGCGGTTCTCCTGTTCGAGCTGCAGCGCCGTGGCCGAAGGAGCGTCGCGGCCCATGACGCGCAGGCCGTCCCAGCGCCACAGATCGCCCGCGCGGCTGACCAACCTCTGCCCGGGCATCAGCCCTGGCTGCAGGACATCGCCCTGATCCGCCTCGACGATGCCCGCGAATGCGAGCGTGCGGGCCAGCGCGGCGGGCGCATCCACATGGGGAGCAAGCGGCGCCGCCCCATGGGGGAGCGCGGGGGTCGCGCCGGTGACTTCGGTCCAGCCGGTCGCGCCCGAGGCGGCACTGGCCGGATGGCGCAGGTCATCGCCGAGCGCGGCGGCAAGCGCGCGCTCGTAGCCAGGGGCGACACGCACGCGGGCGAGCATGTCGTCACCGCCCGCGCCGGGGGCGGGGATCAGGCGGGCCAGTGCGGTCACCTCGGCCTGAAGGGCGCGGGCCTCGCCCTCGGCCCCGGCGAAGGTGGTGCGGGCCTCGTTCTCATGAGTGCGGGCAGCGGCAAGGGCCGCTTCGGCCTCGGCGCATACGGCTTCGCTGTCGGCGGCGGTCGCGCCTGCCTGCGCAAGCGCATCCCGCGCGGTCTGTTCGGCGGCCGTAGCGCGCGCAGCTTCGGCCTCGGCCTCGGTGCCCGCGCTTGCGGCGGCCGCAGCGGCGGCATCGGCGCGGGCAAGGTCGCGACGACGCGAATCGAGATCGCGCGCGGCCTGGGCATGGCGCGCTGCCATGTCGGCGGCGGCCTCGGCCAGCTGCACCTGGCAGCCTTCAAGTTCGGCCAGCCGGGCATGGGCTGCCTCATGCGCCGCCGTGGCGCGGGCGAGCCGCTCCTCGTGCCCCTCGCCCGCCCGAAGCAGCGTGCGCTCGTCACTGGCCAACCGTGCGAGCACGTCTTCGGCATCGGCGCCCAGCGCGGTCTCGCGTGAGCTGTCCTCGGCCATGCGCTGCAACTGGGCCTCAAGCGCGGCGAGGCGCGAGGCCGTCTGGCGAATATCCTCGGCCAGCGCCGCACGGGCGAGCGTGAGGCGCTGCACTACGGCACCCGCGACGGCCTCT
>JACDJA010002320.1_pt1 | contig 13847 bp, 16 predicted proteins | sample 7449241 | NCBI WGS metagenome assembly JACDJA01 (sample SAMN14253289, study PRJNA609438) | sludge metagenome | isolation source: initial anaerobic sludge | collected 2018-12-20 | reverse complement strand
GCCAACGAGCGGCTGGTGATGAAGGACTACGGCGAGCGCTTGGATGCCGAGCGCCGCCGCAAGCGCGACGCGATCCTTCAGATCTTGTTCGAGGAGGCCGGCAACGGGCGCTGCTACACCGCCAATCAGTTCGCGGAGTCCTTCGAGGGCAAGGCTGGTCTGGGCGGCGAGCGCACCATCCGCGAACGCGTCTCCGCGCTCTCGACCCAGGGCTACATCAAGTATTTCCGCAACGCCGCGGACTACGGACTGCCCTCCAGCGGCCGCACCAAGTTCGGCTATCTCTGCGTCGAAGGCATGGTGCTGCGCATGCCTGCGGGCGAAGTCGACACGGCCACCGGCGAGTTGCCGATGCGCGAGCACACGGTGCTCCCGACCCACTACAAGTGCCCGCATTCTGGCGCCTCGATGCCCGTCGAGAACCCCGAGGTGTGGGTCTACCACGACGAACTGAACGACCCGGAGGCCTCATGAACATTGCCCAATCGGCAGTTGGCAGTGCCGTTGCCAACTGCACCCATTTCCTTGCCAACTACCCGCAGCTGGCAAACCCCTGCCAACTGGAAGTCCAGGTAAATCAAGGTGTTGCGGGAAATGACCCGCAGTTGGCAGTTGGCAACGCTGCCAACTTGCCAACTGGTGCAAACCCGCGTGGTTGCTGGACTTTCTTCTGTTCTCCAGTTGGCGAAAACTCCCTCTCCTACTACGTAGGAGAGGGACCAGAGGGTCCCTCCACCCTACGTAGGGGGCTTGCCGGCAACCCCGGATTAGATCATCGGCGGCCATCCATGCCCTCGATCCTGGCACTGGATCTCGGCACCCAGACAGGCTGGGCGCTGCGCGACCGCGATGGCGCAGTGACTAGCGGATCGGAATCCTTCAAGCCGCAACGCTTCGAGGGTGGCGGCATGCGCTACCTGAGATTCAAACGCTGGCTCACCGAGGTCAAGCAGTCCTGCGACGGCATCGACGCCGTGTACTTCGAGGAGGTGCGCCGCCACGCCGGGGTCGATGCAGCCCACGCCTACGGCGGGTTCATGGCCCACCTCACCGCATGGTGCGAGCACCACCAGATCCCGTACCAAGGCGTTCCGGTAGGCACGATCAAGAAGCACGCCACCGGCAAGGGCAACGCAAACAAGGATCAGATGATCAGCGCCGCCCGGTTGCGTGGCCACGCACCGGCTGACGACAACGAAGCCGATGCCATTGCACTTCTGCACTGGGCCGTCGAGACACAGGAGGTGTGAGATGAAGGTTCCGACTCCCGCCTACCGCTGTGCCCTGGCTCGACTGCAGCCCGATCCGCGCCCCGATCCGGAGCAGATCAAGCGTGAGGGCTGGCGCGACCAGCAGATCCTGGTGATCTCGCCCGACGACGCGCGACTCGACTGGGTCGAACGCGAACTGCTGCGCCGGATCGGCGATCGGCTGTACGGGGCAAAGGAGCGTCAACATGGCTGAGTGGACGATCGAGACTGTGGCGGACCGATTCATCGAGGCCGCACGAACCGCCCACCGCCTTCCTCCGGTTCGTGTGCAGGGGTACTTCAACTGCTGGCCGGCGATCAAACGCATGCCATGGGAAAACCTCGGCGCAGAGCCGCCGGTCTACCGCTTTCCTCCCGACCCTGCGGCCATCGACCGAATGCTGGAGACCATGCGGTGGGTGCAGTGGCTTGAGGAGGAACAGCGACACCTCGTCTGGATGCGGGCGCAGCGGTACCCGTGGAAAGAGATCTGTTGCCGCTTCGCCTGTGACCGGTCCACGGCCTGGCGTCGTTGGCAGGCGGCACTGGTGATCGTGGTCGAGCAGCTGCAAGCCGCGAGGAGACATGGAGCGACAGCCAATTCGCGCTGACGTTGCGTGTAGTTGCGAGCCGTTGCAAAGCCACTCGGAATCCTGCGGAACGCTGCGGGTTTTGACGCCTTTTCGGCGTGCAACATCCGGAGGTTTTTTCGCTAGCATTACGGCTAATCTCGCGAGCGAAGTACGTCTGAAGGCCACAGTACAGTCTGTGGCCTTCGTCGTTTCCAGCCCGCGATGGCCGCGCCCCATTGCCACGGGTCCTTCCTGGCCACCAAGCCATGCGGGGGGCGCGAGCGCGGCTCTTCTCTAGCGTCTGGCTGCAAAATCAGGTTACCACCAGGGCAGGTTACCGGCCCTGGTTACCACCACCGGGCGCAGTTACCACCCCACCAGAATCTTCATTCACCCAACCCGCCCGGCGGCAACGCTCGGCGGGTTTTGCTTTTGGGACTTCCACTTTGAACACGCTCAACGTCGAGTACCGCAAGGTCGAGGCGCTGATTCCCTACGCCCGCAATCCGCGCACGCACGCCGAGAGCCAGATCGCCAAGATCGCGGCCAGCATCGTCGAGTACGGCTGGACGAACCCGATCCTGGTCGATGGCGCCAACGGCATCATCGCCGGACACGGGCGTCTGGCCGCTGCGCGCAAGCTCGGCCTGGATCAGGTGCCGGTGATCGAACTGGCCCACCTGACCGTCGCGCAAAAGCGGGCACTGGTGATTGCCGACAACCGGCTGGCACTGGATGCAGGCTGGGACGAAGAGATGCTGGCCTTGGAGCTGGCCGAGCTTGCCGACGCGGGATACGACCTCGCTCTGACCGGCTTCGAAAAATCCGAGATCGAGGCACTGCTCACCAGTGCGGTAGCCGTCGCTGATGATGAATCAGAGTCCGAACCCGACGAGCCTAACGCTGCCGACGACGTGCCGGAAGCACCCGTCGTAGCGGTGTCCCGGCCCGGCGATGTCTGGGCGATTGGCCCGCACCGCCTGATCTGTGGTGACGCCACCGACCGGGACGTGGTTGCTGCGCTGATGCAGGGTGACCTCTCTCGCCTGTGTTTCACCTCGCCGCCCTACGGCAACCAGCGCGACTACACCTCGGGTGGCATCTCCGATTGGGATGGTCTGATGCGTGGCGTGTTCGCGCACCTGCCGATGGCAGGCGACGGTCAGGTGCTGGTCAATCTTGGCCTGATCCACCGCGACAACGAGGTGATCCCGTATTGGGACGGCTGGCTATCTTGGATGCGCCAGCAGGGCTGGCGGCGCTTTGCCTGGTACGTCTGGGATCAGGGGCCTGGGATGCCCGGCGACTGGGCGGGCCGTTTCGCGCCGAGCTTTGAGTTCGTCTTCCACTTCAACCGGGAGAGCCGCAAGCCCAACAAGATCGTGCCGTGCAAGCACGCAGGCCAGGAATCCCACCTGCGCGCCGATGGTTCGTCCACCGCGATGCGCGGCAAGGACGGCGAAGTGGGTGGCTGGACACACAAGGGCCTGCCGACGCAGGACACCCGAATCCCCGACTCGGTGATCCGCGTGATGCGCCACAAGGGCAAGATCGGGCAGGACATTGACCACCCGGCCGTGTTTCCGGTGGCGCTGCCGGAGTTCATCATCGAGGCCTACGCCGATGCGGGCGACATCGTGTTCGAACCCTTTGGCGGTAGCGGCACGACGATGCTGGCCGCCGAGCGCACGGGCCGCATCTGCCGCAGTGTGGAAATCGCGCCGGAGTACGTGGACGTCGCCATCAAACGCTTCCAGCAGAATCATCCCGGGGTGCCGATCACCCTGATCGCCACCGGCCAGTCCTTCGAGCAGGTAGTCGCCGAGCGCGCCGCCACCGTTGATGCCGAGGTGCTGACATGAGCTGGCTGGCCGACAAGATCGAGCAATGGCCGACTGGCAAGCTGCTGCCCTACGCCCGCAACGCGCGCACCCATTCCGAGGAGCAGGTGGCGCAGATCGCCGCCAGCATCGCGGAGTTCGGATTTACCAATCCGATCCTGGCGGGCAGCGACGGCATCATCGTCGCTGGCCACGGTCGTCTCGCCGCCGCCCAGAAGCTGGGTCTGGAACGGGTACCGGTGGTCGTCCTCGACCATTTGACGCCAACCCAACGCCGAGCTCTGGTGATCGCGGACAACCGCATCGCCGAGAACGCGGGCTGGGACGACGCGATGCTGCGGATCGAACTGGAAGCCTTGCAGCTCGATGGTTTCGATCTGGACATCACCGGCTTCGACGCCGATGCGCTGGCCGAACTGTTCGCGGGCGACGAGCCGGACAACGAAGGCCAGACCGATGAGGATGCGGTGCCCGAGGTCAGCGAGATGCCCATCTCGCGTCCGGGCGATGTCTGGATCATGGGTCAGCACCGACTGCTGTGCGGCGACTCGACCGTGGCCGAGAGCTACGACCACCTGATGCAGGGCACGGTGGCGGACATGGTCTTCACCGACCCGCCGTACAACGTGAACTACGCCAACAGCGCCAAGGACAAGATGCGCGGCAAGGATCGCGCGATCCTCAACGACAACCTGGGTGACGGCTTCTACGATTTCCTGCTGGCGGCACTGACGCCCGCCGTGGCGCATTGCCGGGGCGGGATCTACGTGGCGATGTCCTCCAGCGAGCTGGATGTGCTGCAGGCCGCCTTCCGCTCCGCCGGAGGCAAATGGTCGACCTTCATCATCTGGGCCAAGAACACCTTCACCCTGGGGCGCGCCGACTACCAGCGCCAGTACGAGCCGATCCTCTACGGGTGGCCCGAAGGCGCACAGCGCCACTGGTGTGGTGACCGCGACCAGGGCGACGTGTGGAACATCAAGAAGCCCCAGAAGAACGACCTGCACCCGACGATGAAGCCGGTGGAGTTGGTCGAGCGCGCGATTCGCAATTCGAGCCGCCCTGGCAACGTAGTTCTCGACCCGTTCGGTGGCTCTGGAACTACGCTGATCGCCGCCGAGAAGGCAGGCCGCATTGCGCGGCTGATCGAACTCGACCCCAAGTACGTCGACGTGATCGTGCGCCGGTGGGAGGAGTTCACCGGCAAGCAGGCCACCCGCGAGGCGGATGGCGCGGCGCTTGATCAGGCGGCCAGCGATTCTTCGACGATCTCGCAGTGAATCACAAAGCCCGTCAAGTAAGGCAGGCCGCGCGGGATGCCGTACTGCTTGCTGGTCTGGCGGCCAATCGTCCAGCCCATCCAACGCTGGGTGGCGGCGTTGATCGCGTCCGCCAGGGCCTTGCCCTCGTAAAGCCCGTTCTGGACGTCGTCGGCAAAGTGGCGTCCGTGGCGGCTGTCGAGGAAGGTTCTCACCGATTCGAGGGGCTGGCTGGTGGCGTCCGAGATGGCGACCATCGCCAGAGGCCATGCCGCGCTGGCGTGCTCGTTCATCGTGCCCCAAAAGCCCCAGTTGTCGTTCTGGGTGGAGGGGATCTGGTTGGTGGTCATGGTGGCTGCTCTTTCGGGTTGATCGTTGCGACACCCGTAGTAACGCGCTGTTCGATTGAGAAGCCAAGCTCTGCTTGGCCTCTTTCTCGATCTTTTTGATCAGGCGATACGGTACACACGTTCGCCGCCTTGCAGTTTGTCCGACACGATGGTCAGGCCCAGCTTTTTCTTGAAGGCCCCGGCGAAGGTGCCGCGCACTGTGTGCGCCTGCCAACCGGTGGCGGCGCAGATCTGGCCGATGGTTGCGCCCTCGGGGCGTTGCAGCATCCGGATCACTTCGGCTTGCTTGCTGTTGTCGCGGGTGCGCGGCTTGACCCACGTTGCTTCGGCGGCGGTTACGGCGGCTTCCAGTTCGGGATCGCTCGTGGCAGCTGGGGCGCCTTCTGCGTTGGCGATGATCTGGTCGAGATTGGCTTCGAATTGACCGATGCCATTCTTGTTCACCCCCGGGCGTGGCATGCCCAGGGCGTCGTAGCCCTCGGCGGCGACGCACCAGCCCTCCCCATCGGGCGTAATCAGGGCACGGTTGAACATCCCGTCGAGCACTTTCTTGCGCGCGCCGCCTTTGATGTTGTCGGGGAACCAGTCGATCTTGCCTGCGCTGGTGTTGATGGCCTTGGCCAGGATGGCATGCTGGGCCGGGGTCAGGCTGGTGGTGGTCATTTGCTGCTCCTTCGGGGTGGTGGATGACGATGTGATGAACGCGCTGTCCGGGACTGAAGCCAAGCGCTTATCGCGGGGCTTCGCAGCTTTCCGATCAGTCCTTAGCGATTTCCGCTTCCGAGGCCTTCGGGCTCGCTGCGCCAAGTTCGACGCCCGCCTTGAAGGTCGCTTCCAGCGCATCCTTGAGGCACCACACCGCCGTGTCGTGGAAGTCGAGGCTGTCCGAGTTGCGGGTTTGCAGGGTTTCGATGCCGAGATGCTTCTGGGCGATCAGGGTCAGGATGGTGTCGATCTGGCTCATGGCGTGTTCCTTTCGGGGGGTGGTTGGCGTGACGTGATGAACGCGCTGTTCCCGATGGAAGCCAAGCTCAATCTGCGGACATGACGAAAAAATGAGTGAAGGTGACGATGGGACTCTCGATTCGCGCCTACGCGCGCCACCGTGGCGTGTCGCACGTGGCCGTGAAAAAGGCCATCGACACCGGGCGGATCACACCGCTGCCTGACGGCACGATTGATCCGGACACGGCGGACGCGCAGTGGGCGCAAAACACCCTGCAGCAACGCAAAGTCGCAGCACCAGAACCGGCACAAACATCTAAGGTGCAGGTCGAGCCTGCATCCTCTAAACAGCCCGCGCAACGCGAAACCCCAGATGCAGGCGTCCCACCCTTGTCGACTGGTGGTACCTCACTGTTGCATGCGCGCACAGTCAACGAAGTACTGAAGGCCAAACTCAAGCAGGTCGAGCTAGCCGAGAAAAAGGAAGAACTGGTCGACCGGGCCAAGGCAGTGGCGCACGTATTCCATCTCGCACGCGTGGAGCGTGATGCTTGGTTGAACTGGCCCGCCCGTGTGTCTGGGCAGATGGCATCCCAGCTTGGGATTGATCCTCATCAGATGCATGTGGCCCTGGACGCCGTCGTCCGCGAGCACCTGATCGAACTGGGTGAACTGCGACCGCGCGTGGACTGATGATGAACGATTACGAGGGTGCTGCCGAGATCGAGCGCGCATGGCGCGAAGGGCTGACGCCGGACCCACTGCTCACTGTGTCCGAATGGTCGGATCGCCACCGGATGCTCTCCAGTAAGGCATCTGCCGAACCGGGACGCTGGCGCACCAACCGTACGCCCTACCTGAAGGCCATCATGGATTGCCTGTCGCCGACCTCGCCGGTCGAACGTGTGGTGTTCATGAAGGCGGCCCAACTCGGCGCGACCGAGATGGGATCGAACTGGATCGGCTACGTCATCCACCACGCACCGGGGCCAATGATGGCCGTCTGGCCGACAGTGGAAATGGCCAAGCGCAACTCCAAGCAGCGGATCGACCCACTGATTGAGGAGTCGGGTGTTCTGGCCGATTTGATTGCACCGGCCAGGAGCCGGGACTCGGGCAACACTATTCTTTCGAAGGAATTCCGGGGCGGCGTCCTGGTGATGACGGGCGCCAACAGCGCGGTCGGACTGCGGTCGATGCCAGTGCGCTACCTGTTCCTCGACGAGGTGGATGGCTATCCGCTGGACGTTGAGGGTGAAGGCGACGCGATTTCACTTGCCGAGGCACGTACCAGAACCTTCTCGCGCCGTAAGATTTTCATCGTTTCGACACCAACAATCTCGGGTGCGAGCGCCATCGAACGGGAATATGAGACATCCGACCAGCGTCGCTACTTTTTGCCGTGCCCGCATTGCTCGCACCGCCAATGGCTGCGCTTCGAGCAACTGCGCTGGGAGAAGGGACAACCGGACAGCGCCGCCTATGTTTGCGAATCCTGCGATGAGCCGATTTCCGAGCACCACAAGACCTGGATGCTGGAACACGGCGAGTGGCGCGCATTGGCACCAGAGAATGGCGCCAAGACGGCTGGCTTTCACTTGTCGTCACTCTACAGCCCGGTCGGCTGGCGCAGTTGGCGCGAGATCGCCGTCGCCTGGGAACTGGCTGTGAGCAAGGAGTCGGGTTCTGCGGCGGCCATCAAGACGTTCAAGAACACCGAACTGGGTGAGACCTGGGTCGAGGAAGGCGAAGCACCGGATTGGCAACGCCTCGTCGAGCGGCGCGAGGACTACCCGGTCGGATCGATTCCTCCCGGTGGACTCCTGCTCGTGGGCGGCGCGGATGTCCAGAAGGACCGCATCGAAGCCTCAATCTGGGCCTTCGGGCGCGGCAAGGAATCATGGCTGGTCGAGCATCGCGTCTTGATGGGCGACACCGCGCGGGACGCGGTTTGGAAACAACTGGCGGATCTGCTCGCGGAAAACTGGACGCACGCGTCCGGCGCGGCGATGCCGCTGGCACGGTTCGCCTTAGACACTGGGTTTGCCACCCAAGAGGCCTATACCTTCGTGCGGGCCAGTCGCGACCCGCGCATCATGGCCATCAAAGGTGTCGCGCGCGGCGCGGCACTGATCGGGACCCCCACCGCCGTGGATATATCCAAGGGCGGCAAGAAGCTGCGCCGAGGCATCAAGGTGTTCTCGGTCGCCGTCGGCATTGCCAAGCTCGAGCTCTACAACAACCTGCGCAAATCGGCAGATGTGGCCGAGGACGGTATCACCGCGATCTATCCGGCCGGATTCATCCATCTGCCGAATGTGGACGCAGAGTTCATTCAGCAGCTCTGCGCGGAACAACTCATCACGCGACGCGACCGGAATGGCTTTCCCATCCGGGAGTGGCAAAAGATGCGCGAGCGTAACGAGGCGCTGGACTGCTACGTCTACGCCCGCGCAGCCGCTTCAGCGGCGGGACTAGATCGCTTCGACGAACGCCATTGGCGCGAGCTGGAGCGACAACTGGGGATGGCAGATCCGCCTGACCCCGTGACCACCACAACGACTGACGAGGCCACCCAACGCGGTGGCCTCGCTGTTTCTGCGCCCCGCAGCACCGGGCGACGAGTGATTAGGAGCCGCTGGCTCAGCTGACAGATGTGCCGATGAGGACACGATGACTTACACCACTACTGAGCTCGACGCGTTGAAGCGTGCGCTGGCCACTGGCGAGCGCCGTGTGAGCTTCGGCGACAAAACGATTGAGTACCGCTCAGTCGAAGAGTTGCAGGCCGCCATTCGAACTGTCGAGACAGAGATCGCCCGAAATTCAGGGAAAAGCCTCGTCCGTCAGTTGCGCGTCACGACCCGGAAGGCCACCTGATGAGCTGGTTCTCCAAACTTCGGCGCGGCATGTTTGGCGGCCCGTCGCCGACTTACGACGGTATCGGCGGTGGTCGGCGAGCGATTGCCTGGCAGGTCGGAAATCCTGGTGCCGTTGCCGCGCTGGCCTTCACCCAGAACGAGCTCCGCGCCAAAAGCCGCGATCTGGTGCGACGCAACGCTTGGGCGGCCGCCGGCGTGGAGGCCTTCGTCGCCAACGCGATCGGCACGGGCATCAAGCCGCAGTCGATGCTCGCGGACAACACACTGCGGGAAGCCATTCACGCCCTCTGGTGGGACTGGTGCAGCGATGCCGACGCAGCCGGCTTGACCGACTTCTACGGCCTGCAAGCACTCGCCTGCCGGGCAATGCTGGAAGGCGGGGAGGCACTGGTGCGGCTGCGCTATCGCCGACCCGAAGACGGTCTGGCGGTTGGCCTCCAGCTCCAGCTGCTGGAACCCGAACACTTGCCCATGACGATGAACCTGGAGCTACCTTCCGGCAACGTGGTACGGGCCGGCATCGAGTTCGATCGGCTCGGCCGCCGCGTCGCCTACCACCTGTATCGCTCGCATCCCGGTGATGGCGCCTTGGCGCCAATGTCCGGCACGGGTGGCATGGACACCGTGCGCGTGCCTGCCTCCGAGATCATCCACCTGTTCCGTCCGCTGCGTCCTGGCCAGATCCGGGGCGAGCCGTGGTTGGCGCGGGCGCTGGTCAAACTCAATGAGCTGGACCAGTACGACGACGCCGAACTGGTGCGCAAAAAGACGGCGGCGATGTTCGCGGGCTTCATTACCCGCCTGGCGCCCGAGGACAACCTCATCGGCGAAGGGCTGGCGGACGCCAACGGCGTGTCCCTGGCAGGACTGGAACCCGGGACCTTGCAGCTGCTGGAGCCTGGTGAGGACGTGAAGTTCAGCCAACCGGCTGACGTCGGAGCCAGTTATGCCGAGTTCCTGCGCATGCAGTTCCGGGCCGTCGCCGCCGCGATGGGCATCACTTACGAGATGCTCACCGGCGATCTGACGCAGGTGAACTACTCGTCGATCCGCGCCGGATTGCTGGAGTTTCGCCGCCGCTGCGAAGCGATCCAGCATGGCGTGATCGTCCACCAGCTCTGCCGCCCGATCTGGCGCGCATGGATGGAACAGGCTGCGCTCGAAGGTGCACTCGATCTCCCGGGCTTCGTCGGACGCAAACGGGAATACCTGGCCGCCAAATGGATTCCGCAGGGCTGGCAGTGGGTCGATCCGAAGAAGGAGTTCGACGCGATGCTCACCGCAATCCGTGCCGGGCTGCTTTCGCGCTCCGAAGCCATTTCCGCCTTCGGCTACGACGCCGAAGACATCGACCGCGAGATCGCGGCCGACAACCAGCGGGCCGATGAGCTGGGGCTGGTCTTCGACTCCGACCCGCGCCACGACAAATCGCCCGTCAACGCCTCGGCGACCGCCACTCCGGCTCCGCCGCAAGAACCCCAGGACAACTGATATGCAGCTCGTACACCTGGCGTCCCGTCTCTACGGGACGCCGCTTCTCATTGCGCGTTCGAAACTGGACGTGATCCTGTCCGTCCTCGGCCCGCGCATCGGATTGCCCGAGATCGATGCTGCCGTCCCGCTTCCCACTTCGAAAGCCGGCACTGCGGTCGGGCAGCCCGGCATCGCGATCATTCCCGTGCACGGCACCCTGGTACGACGGGCGATGGGACTGGAGGCGGCGTCTGGCCTGACCTCCTATGGGGAAATCGCGGCACGCCTCGACGCCGCGCTGGCGGACCCACAGGTCAGCGGCATCCTGCTCGACCTAGATTCGCCCGGCGGCGAAGCGGGTGGCGTGTTTGAGCTGGCCGAGCGGATTCGCGCCGCCAACGACATCAAGCCGGTGTGGGCGCATGCCAATGACTCCGCGTACTCGGCGGCTTACGCGATTGCCGCCGCCGCATCACGCCTGACCCTGTCCCAAACCGCCGGGGTGGGGTCCATCGGTGTTATTGCGCTGCACGTCGATCAGTCGGTCAAGGATGCCAAGGACGGCATCGACTTCACCGCAATCTACGCCGGCCACCACAAAAACGACTTTTCTCCCCACGCGCCGCTGTCGCCACAGGCGGCTTCCACCCTGCAGGCGGAAGTGGATCGGCTCTACGGAATCTTCGTCAGCCAGGTCGCGCAAATGCGAGCTCTGGACAGCGATGCCGTGCGGGCGACCGAAGCCAGCCTGCTCTTCGGCGAGGCTGCTGTGACGGCAGGCCTGGCTGACGCGGTGATGAGTTTCGATCAGGTCCTGATCGAGTTCTCCAACGCACTGGATGCGCAACGCCGGCTGGCGACACCCAGTACGGGCGCCGCGAAGCGCGGCCCGCTCGCCCGTGCCTCGCCTGCTTCACGGAACGCACCCCCGCAGATTTCCAGCCAACAACAGTCTCATTTGGAGAAAACCATGACCGATCACGAACAGCAGCCCCCTCTGGACGAATCCGAGCCGGAGGCCACGCCAGACCCGGCAGACACCCCAGCGCAAGAACCCACCACCCCGCCCGTGTCTGCATCGCTCGTCGGTGCGCACGCCAACGGCCGGATCGAGGCACAAGCCATTGCCGAGATCTGCCTGATCGCAGGCACGCCACAGCGCACGGCGGAATTCCTCGCATCCGGGATGAACGAGGCCCAAGTCCGCCGCGCACTGCTCGAAGCTCGCGCTGAACAGCCGGAGATTGCCTCACGCATCACCGCCGATGCGGGAACCACCGTGCAGCCGGAGAGCAGCCCGGTCGTTGCCGCCGTCAAGAAACTCGCCACGAAGGAGTAAGCCATGTCTGCCATTCAGGAAACCAACAACCTCGGTGATCTCCTCAAGTACGAGGCGCCGAATCTCTATTCACGCGACCTGGCCACGGTTGCTGCCGGTCAAAACCTGCAGCTCGGCGCCATCGTCGGCCGCGACAGTACGACCGGCAAGCTGAAAGCGCTCGACCCGGCCGCCACCGATGGCACTGAGAACGCGGTCGGCGTGCTCGCCGCTGACGTGGATGCGACCCTGATCGACCGGGAAGACGCGCTGCTGATCTCCCGCCACGCCATCGTCGCCAGCCATGCCCTGGTGTGGCCGGTCGCCATCACCCCTACCGAGAAGGCCACTGCGATCGCTCAGATCGAAGCGCGTGGCGTCCTCGTCCGAACCGCCGCCTGAATTAGGAGACAACCATGCAGAACCCTTTTACCAATCCCGCGTTCTCGATGGCGGCGCTCACGGCGGCCATCAACATTCTTCCCAACCGTTATGGCCGCATCGAGGATCTCGGTTTGATGCCGGCCAAGCCGGTGCGCCAGCGACAGGTCATCGTCGAGGAGATGAACGGCGTACTGAACCTGCTGCCGACCTTGCCGCCGGGCGCCCCGGGCACGGTCGGTGTGCGCGGTAAGCGCACCTTGCGTTCGTTCGTGATCCCCCACATCCCGCATGACGATGTCGTCCTGCCGGAAGAGGTTCAGGGCATCCGCGCCTTTGGCTCGGAGACTGAAACAGAAGCCGTCGCGGGCGTCATCGCGCGCCACCTGGAGACCATGCGTAACAAGCACGCGATCACGCTGGAACACCTGCGCATGGGTGCACTCAAGGGCGTCATTCTGGATGCCGATGGCTCCGTGCTGTACGACCTGTTCGACGAGTTCGACATCACGCCGCAGACCATCGCCTATGACCTCGGCAATGCCGGCACCAATGTGAAGGCGAAATGCCTCGCGACCCTGGCCGCGATCGAGGACAACCTCAAAGGCGAATTCATGACCGGAGTGCACTGCCTGTGCTCGCCCGAATTCTTCGCCGCCCTGACCGGCCATGCCAAGGTCGAGAAAGCGTTCGAGAACTGGCAGCAGGGTGCCATCCTGATCAACGACGTGCGCCGGGGCTTCACCTACGCCGGCATCACCTTCGAGGAGTATCGCGGGCAGGCAACCGATCCCACCGGCACCACCCGTCGCTTTATCGCGGCTGGCGAGGCCCATGCCTTCCCGCTGGGTACGGTGGATACCTTCGGCACCTACTTCGCGCCGGCTGACTTCAACGAGACGGTCAACACCATCGGGCAGACGCTCTATGCCAAGCAGGAGCCGCGCAAGTTCGATCGTGGTACCGACCTGCATACCCAGTCGAATCCGTTGCCCATGTGCCATCGGCCCGGAGTCTTGGTCAAGCTGACGGTGGCGTGATGAAGTTGATCGAACGCCTGTACCAGTCTGCCGCCAACGCGGGGCTGACGGTACGCTGCCATTGGCAGCCTGCCGATGGCTCGCCGTCGCAGACGCACCCGGTCGGCTTCACTGCGCCGGACGACACGGTGTTCGACGGGCTGGCTTCGTCCACCGATTACCAGATGTCCTATCCGGCTTCGGTCCTCAAAGGTCTGGGGCCGCGCGAGGCGGTCGAGATCGATGGCTTGATCTATCAGGTGCGTAGCACCCGGGCCGTGGGCGACGGCTCGGAGATGCGCGCACAGCTCACCAGGGTGTAGCGCCGTGTCCGGCAACTCGATCCGCGAACAGATCCTGCTCGCGGTGATGGCGGCTGTCCGAACGCCGGTGGAATCGCTCGGTGCGACGCTACACCGCTCGCCCACGGTGGCCATCAGCCGGGAGCAATGCCCGGCACTGGTGGTGTTCCCCGAGTCCGAATCGATCACCGAGCGCGCCAACGACCGCGTCACACGCGAGCTCACGGTGCGCCTCGTCGCGCTGGCCCGCGCGGT
>JACDJA010002319.1_pt1 | contig 13848 bp, 6 predicted proteins | sample 7449241 | NCBI WGS metagenome assembly JACDJA01 (sample SAMN14253289, study PRJNA609438) | sludge metagenome | isolation source: initial anaerobic sludge | collected 2018-12-20 | reverse complement strand
ATGACGGTGACCAGACCAGTGGTCACTACCACGACAGCAAGGATTATGTAGTTCTTGCCATCCTCCATGAAAGCCGTAAAAAAACTCGGACCTGCCTGTAGTCCAACCGAGAAGATAAAAAGTGAAAAGCCGAATGATCCGACTTCGGAGGGAATCGTCAAGCCATAGTGGCCAAAACTCAGCCCAATCAGCAAGACACCGATGGTCGAACCAACGGGCACGCTGAATACTTTGATGTTGCCGATCAGATAGCCTCCGCCAATGACAAGAAAGAGCAGAATCAAGTGGTTGTCTTTCAAGATCTGGTAGAGATCAATCTCCATGTGGTTCCAATTCAAATGTAGCAGTATCTGTGGCAACGCCAACCGATACAAAGGATCCGCCTTCAGCCAGCGTTAGTGTAGTTCATTTTAACAAAATGCAATAGGGGGGGCAGGCCACGGTTTTCCCGGGGCGCCAAAACGTGGTCTGCGCCCTGTTCGATGAGCATTTAAAACCCTGGCGATTATTGCATGCTTGTTCATATGCTCTCATCCCCGGTCCACTGAAAACGGTTTGTTTATCTTTGAGGATTACTTTGATGAGCAAATTACTTCTGGTTACGATCCTTGCACTAAGCTTGGTGGTGAGCAGTTGTGGTGGCAGCGATGACTCAACGGCAACTGTGGAGCATGCAGGCGATACCGGTTCCAATGTAACGCAAGTAAAGTCGATAGTCCCCCAAGCTTCTGCTGCGCAGCCTGCAGAAGATTCTAGTGGCAGCCCCGCCGGACCTGATATCGCCGGGCTGTATCTAGGCATGACACCTGATTACGCCGCTCAATTCCCCGCGCCCTTCATCTGAGTGTGAGAACAACCGGAAGTTCAGCTATTGCCCAGGTTATGCCTAGGAGCACAGCTGGATTTCTTGTCTGCGGAACTGTCCTGGAGAAATCAGCGCTCTGGTGGTAATTTGTGGTGGCGATAAACTGCACTAATGAACTTGGTGTTTTTCATGGTCTCCTGATGTCTGCTAGGTGGCTACTGCCCGTCAAAACAGGAAAAAACATGAACAGTCATAAGGAACTCTGTCGTTATCTGCAGCAGCGTGGGGTACTGAAATCTCCGCTGCTTATCGAGAGCTTCAACTTTGTTGACCGCCGGGATTTTGTTGCCCCGAACCTGCAGAATGAAGCTTATGAAGATCACCCTCTTGCCATCGGAGCAGGGCAGACAATCTCCCAGCCCTACACGGTTGCGTTTATGCTGGAGTTGCTGGAGCTTGATGAAAGCGATCGTATTCTCGATATCGGCTGCGGTTCGGGCTGGAGTACGGCACTTCTGGCCCATGCGGCAAGGTCGGGATCAGTAACAGGGGTTGAACGCATTCCCGAGCTGCTGGATTTTGCGCGGAATAACCTGGGAAAATACAACTTTGATAACATCAAACTGCAGATAGCCGGCGAGGCTCTCGGTATTCCCGGGCAGGTTTTTGACAAGATCCTGGTGTCCGCCGCCGCAGAAGAACTCCCTTCCGAACTGCTTGCGCAGCTAAACCCCGGCGGCATCATGGTGATCCCCGTCCAGAACAACATGATTGTTGTCTATAAACGCGAGGACGGCAGTGTTGAGCAGGACACCTTCCCTGGCTTTCGTTTCGTGCCGCTTATCTGACGTGTTTTCAAAGCCACCCGGGACATTGAGTGGCCGTGAAAACACGTTGTTCAACCCTTATTCGGCAGTCAACAACATCTTGATAGCCTGCTCCTTCGCCGCTTCGCTGAAGATGTCATAGGCTTTTTCGATCTCGTTCAGCTTGAAGCGGTGCGTCACCAGGTCTTCGGGTTTCACTCCGCCGCTCTCAACCACCTTCATCAGCACCGGGATGGTGTCTGTATTCACCAGGCCGGTGCGCAGGGTGATGTTCTTGATCCACAAATCCTGCAGTTTGAATTCCACGCTCTTACCGTGTACGCCAATGTTGGCGACATGGCCGCCTGCGCGCACAATGCTCTGGCAGATATCGAAGGTTTCGGGGATACCTACGGCCTCCATGGCCACATCAACACCCTCGCCATTGGTCAGTTTTTTGATCGCCTCGATCGGGTCCCGGGCAATGGTGTCTGTGGCGCCGAGCATTTTTGCCATGGCCAGGCGATTCTCGTCCGGGTCGACCATGATGATCCGGGCAGGTGAGTAGAAGCGTGAAGTCATCAGGGCCGCCAATCCAATAGGGCCAGCGCCAACGATGGCGACAGTGTCTCCGAGTTTGACCTCGCCGTTGAGGGCACCGATCTCATGCCCGGTGGGCAGGATGTCGCTGAGCATGACGGCCGCAGCGCGATCCATATCGTCCGGCAGCACATACAGGCTGTTATCCGCATGGGGAATGCGCACGTACTCGGCCTGGGTGCCGTCAATCAGATGGCCGAGAATCCAGCCACCGTCGCGACAGTGGGCATAAACCCCGCGTTTGCAGTAGTCGCAACGCCCACAGGAAGTAACGCAGGATATCAACACCTCGTCGCCAACCTTGATGTTGCTGACGCCGTCACCAACTTCTTCCACCACCCCCAGGCCTTCATGGCCCAGAATGCGCCCGTCTGTTACCGCGGGCACATCACCCTTGAGTATGTGCAGGTCGGTGCCGCAAATGGTGGTGTGGGTTATGCGAACCACTGCATCCGTGGGCTTGTCGATTGCCGGCTTCGGCTTATCTTCCCAGCTACGTTTGCCAGGACCGTGAAATACCAGTGCTTTCATGACACTTTCTCCTTTGATGGTGCAAAGCTGCCAATACCAGATACCGCTACGCCAACCTTGCACTGACTGTATTCTGCGTCCTTGATCCACATCAAGACCAAGGTTTATTGATCAATCGGAAGACAGTGGCCGCAACCGGGCGGTGACACATAGCGTTATTCCGCCTGCCGGGATGGCAATGCAATCACCGTCCACAGGCTGCCCGTCTATCTCAAGCTCCACGCGCCCGGTGCCAATGTGTTCGGGATCCTCAATCGTTACGATCAGAGCGCCATCGGGCCCGTTGATCCGAGCCCTGGCGCCACCCCAACTGGTGGGGATCCGGGGATCAATCCGAACAGCGCCTCGCTGCAGGCTCAGGCCGAGAATGCCTTCTATAGCCAACTGCCAGCTCCAGCCTGCCGCCCCCGTGTACCACGTCCAGCCCGCACGACCGGTGTCCGGCCCTGCGCCACGCACGTCGGCGGCCAGGACGTAGGGCTCGCCACGGTAGAGTTTGACCCCGTCGAGGTCTTCGGTGCGGCGTATTGGGTTAATCAGGTCGAATATCCTGTAGGCCATATCGCCATTGCCGAGCCTTGCGTGGGCAAGGCCCAGCCAAGCCGCGGCATGGGTGTATTGTCCGCCATTTTCCCGAACACCCGGTGGGTAGGCGCGAATGTAGCCCGGATCACGCGGTGTCCGGTCGAACGGCGGCGTCAGCAGGCGCACCAACCGTTCATCGTGATCAACCAGGTGGTCAGTTGCTGCGGTGACGGCCGCCAGGTTTCGCTCGAGCGAGGGCCCGTCTGCGAGGGCCGCCCAGGATTGGGAAATACTGTCGATCTGGCACTCGTCGGAATCTTTCGAGCCCCATGGCAGGCCATCATCCGCGAAGGCGCGCATGTACCAGGCGCCGTCCCAGCCTGAGGTATTGGCGGCCCGACGCAGATCATCGGCGCACGCACGCCAGAGAGTATCAAGATCGTTGCGCCCGAAGTCTTTGGCGAGGTTGGCGAAGGTCTCGGCGCACGTCGCGGCGAACCAGGCAAGCCATATGCTTTCGCCGCGGCCCTCGCTACCGACACGGTCCATACCGTCGTTCCAGTCTCCCGCGCCGATGAGCGGCAACCCATGAACCCCTGCAGTGACGCCACGATCCAGCGCACGCCGGCAATGCTCAAATAAGGTTCCGTACTCTTCGCCTGCCTCGAACGGTGCGTAACGGTCTTCCTCGCCGGCTTCCAGTGGCGGAGCGGAGAGGAACGGGACTTCCTCGGCGAGAATGGACGTATCGCCGGTCGCCTCAACATAACGACCCGCGGCGTAGACCAGCCACAGCAAATCATCTGAGCAGCGAGTTCGCACACCTCGTCCCTGCGGCGGGTGCCACCAGTGCAGTACGTCACCTTCCTCGAACTGATGCGATGCGCTTTCCAGAATGTGCCCGCGCACACGCTGTGGGTCGACGAACAGCAGCGCCATCATATCCTGAAGCTGGTCACGGAAACCGAACGCGCCCCCGGCTTGTTGGAATCCGGCCCGCGCCAGCACGCGCGAAGCAAAGGTCTGGTTGATCAGCCAGCGATTGACCATCAAGTCGAAAGCCGGGTCCGGTGTGGTGACCTGAACAGCACCGAGCCGTTGCTTCCAGGTAGCATCGTTGTCGGCAAGGCCCTGTTTGGCCGTCTCGACGTTCACCCAATGTGACGCGAGTCGTGCCGCCTCGGCGGGATCGCTGCCCTCGCCGAGCACGAACACGACCTCTTCAGTCGCGCCAGCAGCCAGATCGATGTGAACCTGGAATGCGGCACACGGGTCGGCTACGTTATCGAGCGCACCATCGAGGCTCCAGGCCACGAGGCCAGCCGGTCGGGCCGGATTGCCCTGGCGACCGAGAAACGCCGCGCGGTCACAGGTGAGGCTGTGCGGCTGGCGGCTGGCGGCTAGAAACGCGGTGCGCTCGCCGAATTCAGGATTCCAGCCATTGCGTGCGATCAATGCCTGGCTTTCGGCATCAAAACCGCAGACCAGATGCGGTCGCGCCGCGCTGGGCATGGAACCAAGCAGCCACTCAGCATAGTAAGTGGCCGTGAACCGGCGCCCGCGCTTGCCAGGATTGGTCAGGGTCAGCAGCGCCAGCTTCACCGGGGCATCGGGGGGGACAAATACGGTGAGACTCTGCTCCAGCTCCTCGGCGTTGCGTTGCCATCTGGTGACGCCAGCACGGTGGTGGATCTGGCAGGACGCATGGCCGCCGGCAGGCAGTGGGGTGGGGCTCCAGATATCGGCTGTCTCCTCGTCGCGCAGATAAAGCGCCTCGGTCTGCGGATCGACCACCGGGTCGTTGGACCATGGAGTGAGGCGATGCTCGCCGCTATTGATGCACCAGGTGAAGCCCAGTCCCGCTTCCGAGACGATGGTGCCGAAATTCTCGTTCGCCAGCACGTTGCACCAGGGCGAAGGTGTCACGCGGCCACCGTCAAGATGAATCATGTAGTCGCCTGTTGCCGGGGTGAAGCCTCCCAATGAGTTGTCGAAAAGGAGGTTGTCGGGGCGTTGCAGTGGTGCCGGGTTCAGCGGTTCCGGCGAGGGGGCTCCGAGCGGCTGGAACCTGGGCAGCGGGGCGCGTCCAGGCCGCTGCGGAGCCATCGATGTGGCCAGTGATTTCGCTGCGGCGTCGAGCGACATGCGGGCCGTGGCCTCAAGTGCGCGGCGTTCGAGTGCGCCGATCCGGTCAGTCGCCAGAAGATGGACACCGCCTTGACCACCCAGCCCTTCGGGCACGTTGGCGTCGCGAAGCGCGGCGAACAGCAACTCGCGAATCGGCTCCTGATAGCCCGAGACACCCTCCTGCAGGAACACCAGATCCGCGCGCAGGCCACGTCGACGCCACCATTGATGGGCACGGATAATGGTCGGCAGCAGCGTTGTACGGGCCTCGTCGAGGACCCGCACCAGCACGATCGGCAGATCACCGGACAACCCCATGCTCCACAGATGCGGCTGCGCCGGGAGCGCCATGTCCGCCGCCACTAACAGGATCGGGGGCGTACGCGGGAAGAGCAGGAAGCGGCACAGGGCCTGCGCCTCAGCCAGCGTGTCTGTATCCAGTGCGAGACGTCTCGCCTCAAGTGCGGTCGATCGTCGCGCGTCTTCCGTCGCCCAGTCGAGAGCTGGCCCGGTCGCAAAGCGCTCAGCGACCTCGAGTGCTGCTTTTCGTGAATCGGCAGCGACCGTTATGAAATCGAACCGTGCCTGAGCACCGGGCGCCAGGACGACGTGCGCGCGCAAGGCCATGACCGGATCGAGAGTCCAGCCAGCCGCGCCATCCATCGCTTCGGTCGCGCCCGGCGGTCGCTCCGGGTCGCCGTGGCGCCCGAGAAACCGTCTGCGGTCGGTCTCAAAGCCGGCAGGCGTGACCGCTGCATCAGTCGCGAGCAGGCGATGGAGCAGGACCGGTGGCTGATCATCCAGTCGTCTTGGGCGGCGCTCGAATATAAGCGCGTTTTGGTCATCAACACGCTCGCTGTGAATGAAGAGCTTGCTGAAGGCGGGGTGGCGTTCATGACTTTCAGGCGCCGCAAGCACGACCTCCGCATAACTCGTCACATCCATCACGTGCTCTCGGCCGCTGTCGTTGGAGAGCGTGATGCGGCGGATTTCCACGTCATCGCCGGGCGCAATCAGGATTTCGAGATTCGTCGACAGACCGTCCCTGTGCTCGTGAAATTCAATCTTGTGGGCGTGGTAGCACGTGTCCGACATCCTGTTCGAATCATGTCCACCAAGCGACCAGGCTGCGCCGCCGGGCTCGCTGACATGGATCCGCGCCTCACCGCTACGGCGAATGGGGTCCCCTGTCCAGCGCGTCAGGGCCTGGCCGCGCCACCAGAGCGCACCGTCTCCGGCGTCACTGATCCAGGCGGACAGGCTGCCGTTACCCAGTACATGGAGCTGGGGCCGGGGCTGGTGCGGTGTCGACCAGCTATGCAGCATCGGTGTAGGGATACGGGTCAGGTCCGGTGTTGTAGCGTCGGTCTCGGTCAACTGCTGGGCTGAAAATTCCCATGGAACGCGTTCCTGTAACAGCAGTTCGGTGGCACGCATGCGCGGATCGCGGCTGAAACGCCGGATCAGAATATCGTCGTTCAGCGCGTTGCCGATCGCGGCACAGATCATGCCTTGGTGGTGGGCCATATAGGCACGCACCGGCGAGAAGTCGCCTTCTATCGGCAGCCGTTCTGGCGTGAAGTCGGCGGCCTCAAAGAATCCGTACCGGTCACGCAGACCGAGCCTGTCCAGGTGCCGCAGGTTGGAAGTGGCGGTGGCTGGCGCGACGCTCAATGCCAGGGCGCTGGCATAGGGTGCGACGACATAGTCTTTGGCCAGGCCGCGCTTCAGACCGAGCCCGGGCACACCAAATGCCTGATACTGATAGTGATGCGAGCCGTCACGGACGGCAAAGCCGGATTCCGATACACCCCAGGGCAGGCCGAGTGTCTCGCCATAGCGCTGCTGCACGGCGACTGCGGCACGCTCGCTCTGGCCCAGAAGTCGCCCGGCCTCGCTCGGCAACAGCAAAGCCGGCATCAGGTACTCGAACATCGACCCGTTCCACGATAGCATCGTCAGGGCGCCGGCTGCTTTGGTGATCGGGCGCCCCAGATGAAACCAGTGCTTGACGGGCACATCCCGTTTGGCGATCGCGAAATAGCTGGTCAACCGCGCCTCGCTTGCCAGCAGATCGTAGTGGTGCGGGTCGAGCTGGTCGGAGTCGAGATTGTGGCCGATGAAGAAGGTGCTGGTCTCCTCGTCATAGAGCGGTCGGAAATCCATGCCGAAGGCGCGCGCCTTCGCCCGTGCAGCGCATTGGTGGAGGCTTTCGGTGAGATCGCGGCAAGCCCTCTCGCCCTGGTCGAGTGCGGCTGTCATTTTGGCGATCCAGTGTCGACTTTCCGGGTCGGTCGGAACCAGTTGTGAAAGGGCGCGGCGAGCCCGGTTGATCCGGTCGGTTATTTTGGCGAAGGGAGCGTCGGTTGGTGGCAGCGCCTTGAGCAGGTCCGACAAACCTTTCAGCCCGGCGGGCGACTCCTCGGTCAGGGCGAGCCATGGCGCCAACGCATCGAGGTCCCGCCGCATCGTCATCAAGTGGTGATTGGCACGCTTGAGCCACAGGTGGATTTCGTGTGGGTTAGCCTCAATGCCGGCTTCGAGTACCCGGGCGATGCGCATTTGAACCCGGGGCCAGTCCTCGGTGGCTAGCCGCATCAGGGCCGAACGCCAGTCTTTCGGCGAGCGGCGGATCGCGGGCAACTGATTGATTATGGCATCAAGGGGATCGGCGATGGCGCCTTGATCTTTCTCGGGCAGAGTACAGACGGCTTCCCGAAGCAAGAGCAGGATATCACCCAGCCCGTCCCACCGTGCCGGAGACAGCATTGAGCCAGCTGCAGCTTCCCGGCAGCCTGCGCACAATGTAAGCAGACATACCGCCAGGTTGCCGCTATCGACCGTCGAAACATAGCGCGGCTCCAGCGGTTCGAGTGTTCTGGTGTCGAACCAGTTGAGTGTATGTCCGGCATGAGTCTTCAGTCGATCGAGAGCGTCGAGTGCGGCGGACATGCGCGCGGCAAGATCCCTGCGCCCGATGTGCCCCAGATCCCAGGCTGTCAGTGCGGACAGGAAAAGCATTCCGACATTGGTTGGCGAGGAACGGTGTGCGATGTCCTCGTGTGGAGCGGCCTGATAGTTGTCGGGTGGTAGCCAGTTGTCGTCAGGGCCGGCGAACGTCTCGAAGTACAGCCAGGTGCGTCGTGCAAGCAGGCGCAGATAAAGTTTGTCTTCCTCACCCAGGATCTCCGATACCGCCTGGCGCTCGCGACTGATCAGCCAGGCGATCTGCGGTGAGACGAACCACAGCAGCAATAACGGTGCTGCTCCAGCCAGCGCGATGGGGTTCAGCCACGCGAGGGTTACCGCGATCCCGGCCGCGAGTGACGGGGCCGCAGCCATCTCGCGCCAGGTACCAGGCCAGGTTTGCGACACCTCGGTAGCGGAGTGCGCCGCTGACGTCCATTCCAGCATTCGGCGGTGGGAAACATGCATTCGCCACAGCGTGCGAGCGATCGCTTCGCTTGCGACCGCGGCTTCGTGGGCCAGGAAAATGACCGCCAGCAGCCAGCGCCCGGCGTGATCGGCCAGCGGATGCAGTATGCTTCGCATCGCGCCTCGCTTGCGCCCACGCGCCAGGCGGGGGATGAGGTCTGTGAACAGGTGGGCACCAGGTGCACCCACTGCCAGCAGTGTCCAGATCAGGGCCTGCCCTGGCAGTACCAGCCATCCAACCGTGGCTAAAACGACGAGCATGGGGGCGATCAGGCTGCGGCGCAGGTTGTCGAACACTTTCCAGCGATCAAGCATCGAAAGCCGGTTGGGAATACGCTTTTCACTGCGGCAGGGTACGGTGCCGCCAAGCCAGGGCGTGAGTTGCCAGTCACCCCGGATCCAGCGCAGGGCGCGCCGGGAGTAAGCAAGATAGTTCGCGGGGAAATCCTCGTAGAAAACGATGTCGCTGGCAAGCGCAGCGCGGCCGTGAAGCCCCTCGAACAGATCGTGGCTGAGGATCGCGTTTTCCGGTACGCGCCCGTCCAGGCTTTTATGGAAGGCGGCGACGTCGAATGCGCCCTTGCCGGTGAATATCCCTTCGCCGAACAGATCCTGGTAGACATCCGATGCCGCGCGGCTGTATATGTCGATCGTAGTATCGCCGGTGTAGAGGCGGGTGAACGGCGACTTGTCTCCGGCTTCGGGTGAAATCTCGACCCAGGGCTGGATGAAGGTATAACCGCGAATGGGCCGTCCCGTGGCCGGATCGAACTCGACGCGGTTCAGTGGATGCGCCAGCGTTCCAATCAGCCGGTTGATGTCGTTCGGCTGTGCCCTGGTGTCCGCATCGAGCGTGACGACGAAACGAGTCTGGCACAGCCCATCGATATCGCCTTCACGCAAGGCAAACGCATGGGGCTGGTGCCCCAGAATGAGGCCCACGAGTTCCTCGAGCTTGCCGCGCTTGCGCTCCCAGCCCATCCAGCGGCCTTCGGCAGTATTCCAGCAGCGCCTGCGGTGCAGCAGCATGAACGGCGCCTGCTCAGCATAGCGCGTATTGAGGCGGCGCACACCGGCTACGAGGGCGGCTTCGATCGCTTCATCTACCGGCGTATGTTCCGAGTCGGCATCTGCGAGATCGCTCAGTAGCGCCACGCGCACCAGTGGATCCGGGTTGGACAACCAGTGCATTTCCAGCCGCTCCATCATCGGCGCGACCTCGGCTTCAGTGTTCAGAATCACCGGCACCACCAGTGCAGTCTCGCAACCGGCGTCCAGGCCGTGTTCGGTGGCAAGTTTTGGCAGCACCCGGGGTGGGGCGAGCCGGCTGGCGAGCCAGTGTGTAACCGTGATGCCGATGATCATGGCTGGCGTGAGTGCCAGCACAAGTCCCGCCACCCACGCTGCCGGGCTGGCGTCGAATTTGGCGAGCAGCAGTGCCGGAAAGAGCAGGGCGGCCAGGGTAAAAACTGTCAGTGCCCCGGCATAACTTCTGCCGGGATGCGCCAGGATCCAGCGCCTCCAACTCGTACGCCACCCGGCGCGAAATCCGACCTGCCGCTCGAGCTCCGCCCGACCTTCCGCGACCAGCCAACAGCCGATGTGCCCCGAGCGTCGTGCGCCGGCATGGGCGCGGGCCAGTTCCAGTGCGGCCTGGGCGACTTCCCACTCGGCGGCGGGCGCGCCTTCGGCGATGTCCTCGACGGCCTTGCGATATCGATCGCGCGTGTCGAAATCCATGGCCGAATAGACACCGGCTGGATCACCCTGCAGGAGACACTCGATACGGCTCACCTGCTCGAAGAACGATGCCCAGGGGATGTTCGAGATCGCCACGAGGGCTGAGATCGCGCGTGAAACGCCTTCGGTCGGTTCGAGCGGCTGGTGCAGCGCCGATCGCGGAGTAGGTTCGAATGGCGACGCGACCTGAGGCAAGAGTTCGGAAAATGACTGAACGAGTTCCTCCAGGCAGACCAGGCGGAGCATCGCCGGGAACGCCCAGAGTTCGGCGATCGTCAGGGGTCCGTCGCGTTGATAGGCATTGACGAAATCGACCGCACCTCCGAGACCAACCTGTATTTGCGCCATGTCGAGCATGCCTCGCGCCAGTGCGAGGACGCGCGGGATGCCGTGGTAATCGGGCGCGGCGAGTCGCGGCAAGCGCCGATAGAACGAGGCTGGGAGATCCTCGCGTACCTGCCGGACGGCGCGGCGCAGGTGAAACTCATTGTCGAGCAGCCATTCCGAGGCCTTGGCCACATCGGGTGGTGGCTTAGTGCAATAGTCACGAACGCGATCCAGCCATGGGAGAAGGGCAGAGATCTGTTGCCAGGCGGAAGCCGCCTCGGGCGGACCAGCGGTGATGTCGTGGTTCGCCCGGAGTGTGGTCGCACTCCGGGCATACGCGCTGGCCGGCAAGCTAGTGTCGTCCATTGACGTAGCGGTTTGTGTCACATCGTCCCCTGGCCTGGTAGCCTCGTGTTCATGGTATGATCTTGTGGCGGCGGGTTTCTCCGTTGTTGTCGCACGAGCAGCACCGGGATATTCATACGGTTAATCAGGTAGTCGGCGACGCTGCCCACGGTCATGTCCGCATGTCCGCTCTTGCCGGCGGAGGAAAGCACCATCAGATCGGCACGTTCATCCACGGCCGTGCGTGCAAGCGCACGGCGCGCATCGCCGCTTGGCAACAATCGGGTTCGGGTCGTTGGCGTGGCGGGTAGTCGGGACCGAATCCAATCCAGATATTGTCGCGCGGCGCGCTCGTTGCGGCGGTATAGCTGATCGCGCAAGCCGACTGCCTCCGCATCGAGCAGGTCCGACTCGATGAGATCAGCCTTTGGGGCGGCATGGACGAGCACCGTTTCAGCGCCATGGGCGGCTGCAATCCCCAGGCCGAGTGGCAAGACGCATTCTGATCGTGACGAGCCGTCGAGCGGGATGAGCACCTTGTGATATCGTATCGGCGTGTTGCCGACCTGCATTGATGGCACGAGCAACACCGACACGTTGGCGGTCTCGGCGACCCGCCGCGCCGTGTCGCCCAGTCGGGCGAAGGTTCCATCGCTTTCACCACCTCGACCCAGCACGATCAGGTCCGCCGCGTTGTCATGAGCCCATGCGTTGATGCGCTCCGCAGGGGCCCCGGCTGCGATCGCTGCACAGGCATGAAGATCGTGGATTCGCGACATGCGCTGGTGCAAATACTCAGTCGCCTCGCGGTGACGCAACGCCCATTCCACCGGATCCATAGGCTCCCGGGCCGTTGGCGATTCGAGCACGTGCATGACGGTCAGGCGTGCGCCGATGGCCTCGGCCACCGCAACGGCGTGAGCCAAAACCGCTCGTGCGAAGGGAGCCGCATCGACCGCGAAAGGGGAGGCATCAACACAGGCCAGAACATGTCGAAAGCCGGGCTTCTCGGTAAACTCCCCCGACTGCGGAACTCCCGTCGGTCGTTCAGATTCAGACATGCCGCACTCCTTACGACGAAACGCCAACAGGCAGAAGCTTGCTACCTGGCTGTCGGGCCACGCGGTTTGTTGAGAGTTTCTTCAAAGATGCTGCTGTAAAAGTAATAGTCTACTATCTTTTGGAAAGCAAGCTCTCTCGTCAAACTGTCGCGGCAGGCATGCGTAAAAATAGTGGCTCTGTAACTCAGTCTCAGGCCGGTAGATCACACCGATGGCTCTTTCCAGGCGCTCATCGAGGAGTTTTTGCCGGGAAATTTCCTGTTTTGACAAGGTTCGCAGGCGTGCTCGACCAGCAGGGCATACCCGTTTCCACACCCTCCAACAGCCCGCCGGTGACAGGGTTGGGCCGATAGGTGGTGCAGCCCTTGAGTCCCAGATCGAAAGCGCGCTGATAGATTGCCTCGAAATCGGCAAATGGCATCGACTCATGGACATTGATGGTCTTGGAGATCGCGCTGTCGATATAAGGCTGCAGGGCCGCCTGCATTGCCAGGTGTGCTTCGGGGGCTAACTCCCAGGCCTCCACAAAGGCCGGCGGCAACGAGCCGTCGGGGTGCTCGTCCAGCCAGCGCCGCCAGGCATTGTCCTGGACAAGGAAGCTCTGTCGTCCACCGTCGCCGGCCAGTACCGGCCGACGTACTTCGCGCCGAAAGACCGGCTCTATCCCTGAAGAAACGTTACCAGCCAACAGGCTGATGCTGCCGGTGGGGGCGATCGCGGTCAGATGGCTGTTACGGATACCGTCGCGCGCAATCCCGGCACGGATATCGCTCGGCAGCGCGCGAATGAACGGTCGGTCGAGGAATTGTGCCTTGTTGAAGAACGGGAACGGACCCTTTTCCCGCGCCAGTTCAATCGAGGTGCGATAGGCCGTGTGCGTGATCGTGGCCATCGCCTCCCGGGCCCGCTCGCGTGCGGCATCGCTATCGTAGTGCAGGCCGAGCATGATCAGCGCATCGGCCAGCCCGGTGATGCCCAGCCCGAGGCGGCGACTGCCGCGGGCTTGTTCGGCCTGTGCCGGTAGCGGGAACTGCGACACATCAATCACATTGTCGAGCAGACGGGTCGCCAACCTCGCCGTTTCGCCCAGAGCATCGAGATCCAGCCAGGCGGTGTCATCGAACGGCTTCACCACGAAACGGGTCAGATTGATTGAGCCCAGATCACAGGCACCGTGCGGCGGCAGCGGGATCTCACCACAGGGATTGGTGGCGCTGATCCGCTCGCGGTCGCCGAGGTTGTTCCACTGGTTGATCCTGTCGATGAACAGCACACCTGGTTCGGCATGGTCATAGGTCGCACGCATGATGTGCTCCCACAGCTCGCGCGCCCGCAGCCGCCGAAACACCCGGCAGGGCACCGGCTCTTCGAAGCCGGGCCAGTCACTTTGGATTTCCTCGCCGCTACCCGGTTCCAGTGCAGCCGACGGAAACAGCAGTGGCCAGTTGGCATCGGCGTGCACCGCCGTCATAAAGGCATCGCTCACCAATACCGAACAGTTGAAATGTGTCAGCTTGCCGGGCTGGCGCTTGGCGTCGATGAAGGT
>JACDJA010002315.1_pt1 | contig 13860 bp, 10 predicted proteins | sample 7449241 | NCBI WGS metagenome assembly JACDJA01 (sample SAMN14253289, study PRJNA609438) | sludge metagenome | isolation source: initial anaerobic sludge | collected 2018-12-20 | reverse complement strand
GGTTATCCGCTGCGGGGGGAACTGAAGCTGGCCAATCCACCGACAGAAGAAAATATTGCCCAATCCATCAGGATTGCCCAGGGAATCCCTAAACCTGGAACAGTTTGGGTGGATGAGAAGGTGATTAATGCATTAAAAGTGACTTTGGGTGACAAGATTGAGGTAGGGGCTGCTGAAATGACAGTGATGTCCATGGTAGAAAGTGAGCCGGATCATTCTGTCGGTTTTGTCAGCATGAATCCCAGATTGCTGATGAATGAGAAAGATCTGGCTATCACCCAGCTGATCCAGCCTGGTAGCCGGATTAACTATCAGCTTTTAGTAGCAGGAGATGAGACGCAGGTAAGAGAATTCAGGCACTGGGTCAAAGACAGGTTGTCTCCAGGCGAACGTATAGTGAGTATTCAGGAAGCGCGTCCAGAAATCCGTTCGGCGCTTGATCGCGCTGGCAAATTTCTCAATTTGGCAGCCCTGGCCAGCGTGGTAGTAGCAGCAGCTGCTATTGCCCTGGCTATTCGCCGTTTCATTCAACGTCATCTGGATGGCTGTGCGGTCATGCGTTGTCTGGGTGCGACTGAATCTGATCTGCTACGCTTGTATTCTTACTACTTCATTATGCTGGGTTTGGCTGCAAGCCTGTTGGGATGCATATTTGCCGTGCTTACCCAGGAATTTTTGTCATACTGGTTGGAGGAGTTGATCGGGGTTACATTGCCATTACCGAGTACGTTGCCTGCTATCCAGGGGATGTTGACTGGTATGGTGTTGTTGCTGGGTTTTGCTTTACCGCCACTCCTGAATTTGCGACAAGTACCTGCATTACGCGTGATCCGGCGTGATCTGGAACTGGCCAATATGCACAGTCTGGCTGGCTATGGGTTCGGGATAGTCATACTGTCCATATTGTTCATCTGGAAGGCTGGATCATTCAAGCTGGGAATCATGATCATGCTGGGCTTCCTGCTGGCGGTCATCTTCTTTGGCCTGTTCGGCTGGCTACTGATCAGACTGTTTCTGCTGACCCGCCCGCCGGGTTCTGGCCCGTGGAGTTACGGGCTGGCCAATATTCGAAGGCGGGCTATTCCCAGTCTGGTACAAGCTACTGCACTGGGGCTGGGGCTAATGGCATTACTGACATTGACGCTAACGCGCAATGATCTACTCCAGGACTGGCAAGCACGTCTGCCAGAGAATGCACCCAATCGGTTCTTGGTTAATGTTCAGCCGGATCAGCAGGAGAGGTTGATGGTATTTTTCGATGAACATGCTATTCCACGACCGAAAGTTTTTCCGATGGTACGTGGTCGGTTGTTAGAGATCAATGATCGAGCAGTAAATCTCGAAGATTATCCTGATCCACGGGCAAAGCAGCTAATCAATCGTGAATTCAATTTATCCTGGACAGATACGTTGCAACCGGATAATGAAATTGTGGCTGGACGCTGGTGGAGCGAGGAAGTGATCCCTTCTGAACACGAGTTATCAATGGAGGAAGGGTTTGCCGAGACACTTGGCCTCAAACTGGGAGATCGTCTGAGTTTTTATACGGGGGGCGGGGATTTCTCGGCAACAATTACGAGTTTGCGCAAGGTGGACTGGGATACATTCCAGGTGAATTTTTTTGCTGTAGTTCGTCCGGGATTGCTCGACAATTACCCTGCAAGTTACGTCACCAGTTTTTATTTGCCCCCTGATAAGATCCAAATCATGCAGGAGCTGACTCGTATTTTTCCAAATTTCCTGATTATTGATGTGGCAAGTGTGATTGAACGAGTACAAAATATGATTGGGCAAGTAACGCACGCAATTGAATTTGTATTTCTATTTACTCTGCTAGCGGGGTTTGCTGTGATGTATGCTGCGATTGCTTCAACTCAGGATGAAAGAATTTATGAAGCCGCAATTTTTCGCACACTCGGAGCAAGAAAGCAGCAGCTTGCGCGTGCGTGGGCAGTGGAATTTGCAGTACTCGGGGCGCTGGCAGGTTTTTTTGCGGCAGCAGGGGCTAGTGTACTTGGTTACCTGATTGGCAAATATGCATTGCACATTACTTATTCACCCAGCCCATGGATTTGGGTAATCGGCGTACTGGTCAGTATAATCAGCGTGACAGCATTTGGCGTGATTGGAACACGTACAACCTTATCCCAGCCACCGTTACAGGTCCTGAGAAAATAGTGTAGTTATTCGACATCTGATTTTGAATTGGGTAGTGGCTGCCAAAGTCAGAGGACGTAACGAAGCTTCTATTCTATAAAAAGAGCCAGGAGCAGCCTATGCAAATAACCCGCACAAAACTCCCGTAACAAATCGATGGAAAGCAGTATTGCGTAATTACTTCTCTATGGTGTGAGTGTTATTGTGAGAATCAGCTGATTCTTTCTCCGTGCTTGATACTTCGGATGGATTATTGGGTGGATCCAGGAGGGGAATATCAGGACCGTTTTCTGCACGATCGCGATACAGTGCGGCGCGGCTCAGTAATATAAGCGTTACCGGCGTAGTTACGGTTACAAATGCGCCGATCAGCAGGTGGTGCAGAATGAGCCGTGATTCCACTACACTGAAATAGACAATCGAAGCGATAACAATACCAGCTGTCCCCCAGCTTGTTCCTAGTGTGGGCGCATGAATACGGTCGTAGAAGCTGCGCAAACGATAGAGCCCGAAAGAACCAATCAGAGTTAATCCGGCGCCAATAAGCAGAAAGATGGCAATGAGTAACGCGGCCCATAGGGGCAAATCGCTGGCTTGATTCATTCAATTACCTCTCCGCGCATTATGAATTTAGCAAGTGCCACTGTTGCCACAAAACCCAGAGTTCCAATAATCAGTGAAATTTCAAAATATAGTGGATTTCCAGTACGTATGCTAAAAACGAGCAGCAGCAACATCGAGTTGCTATAGAGTGCATCCAATCCCAGTACGCGATCCTGGGCACGCGGCCCTCTGATCATGCGAACTGATGCTAGCACCATGGCAATTGCCAGCGCGATCTGTGCGATAGTGGCGGCCCAGAAGAGTATAGTGGCACTCATTCAAATATCTCCCGTAACAGGTATTCATAGCGATTTTTGATCAGATTTAACCAGGCGGTTTTATCGACCAGATCAAAGATGTGCAGTATCAGGATGCTGCGCGTGGAGTTGTAGTCGATCCAGGCTGTGCCGGGGGTGCTTGTTATAATGACAGCCAGGATAGCCAATCCGGTAGGGTCGCGCAGATCAAGCGGAATAGCCATGAAACTTGATTTCCCGATCCGTTTACCTCCATGCAGAATAATGCCGGCGACAGCAATATTGGAACGCACAATATCATAAAACACAATTGCAAATAGCTTGGGGAGTAGATCCCATCGCCTGAGTCGTGGTTTTACTGGGCTCAGTGCCGCCAACCCCAGCGCAGCAATAAGGGCGGTTATCAAACCCAGTAAAAACTGATTGAGTGAGAAGCCAGCCAGCATCAGCCATGTGATAACCAACGAAACAACAAGCAGTGGATAAGGGAATAGTCTGCTCATTCTACTACCTCCATTGGCGGTGGCAGCATGGTTGGCGCATTCATTACACCTTCAATATAAGGCTGAGGTGCATGCAGGCTGATTGCTGTTGCTTCCATGAAACGCATTACCGGCCCTGCTTGTATAGTCAATACAAGCGTTGTACATAGCAACACAGCAACCGGTATGATTTCGATAAACAGTACCCGTGGCAGCGTGGTGTCGACCGAGGGTGCCCAGAAAGCATGGATGCCAGAGCGACTCATGGCAATCAGTGTAGCCAATCCGGAAAGAATCAGTAGTGCCATGAACCACCAGGACGTTGCCGGGATAATATCTATCTGGCTTGCTATATCAGGGCTAAATATAGCGGAGAGGATGACGAATTTGGCAATGAAACCCGAAAGAGGGGGGAGGCCAACTAGCAAAATGGCACAAGCTGCAAAGCAAGTGCCGAGAACAGCTATCGTTCGAGGGATGGCCACTCCTACAATTTCCTCATTCTCTATTTCCTCATCCTGATAACCGAAAGCTTCCATGGTAACGGCCAGCACGCTAGCTGCCAGGTTTTGCCCTCTTTCAACCAGTTCGATGAGCATGAATAATGCGCTGATTGCCAACGTGGAGCTCACGAGATAAAACAGAGCGCCGGCAGTCACCTCGGCTTGTACCAGACCCATGCTTGCTAGCAATGTGCCAGATGAGATCAGCACTGAGAAACCAGCAAATCGTCCCAGAGTCTGTGAAGCGAGGACACCGACGGTGCCAAAGCCAATGGTTGCCAGACCACCATACAAAAGTATCTGTGCTCCTGGCCCTTCTGAAAAACCGGGATCACTTCCAAAAAAAAGTAGTGCCAAGCGTAACAACACATAAATACCAACTTTACTCATGATGGCAAAGATGGCAGCTGATGGTGCCGGCGCTACGGCGTAGGTTTCGGGCAACCAGAAACTCAATGGCCACATGCCCGCTTTAATCAGGAAGGCCACACTCAGAATGGCTGCCCCGGATTCCAGCATCGTTTGGTTTGTTTCATTGATCTGTGGGATGCGTATGGCGAGATCAGCCATATTGAGGGTGCCGGTAACACCATAAATCAGAGCGACCCCGATCAGGAACAGGAGTGAAGCGACGAGGTTGATGGCGATGTAGTGTAACCCCGCCTTTACCCGGAGCAAGCCCGATCCATGTAATACTAATCCGTAGGATGCAGCCAGCATGACTTCAAAAAACACAAAGAGATTGAACAAGTCCCCGGTCAGGAATGCACCATTCAACCCCATCAACAGTAATAGGAACAACGTATGAAAATGCACTCCAGCCTTGTGCCAACGCCCCATTGAAAATATTAAAGTGGGCAGAGCAAGCGTGGCAGTCAGGGCCAGCATCATGGCGGACAAGCGATCCAGTACCAGATTGATAGCGAATGGAGGCGGCCAGTTACCGAGCAGATAGACAGCAATTTTACCCCCACTTGCTTCATCATCCGTGTGAGTAAAACGTAGCAGCAGAACCGAGATTGCCAGCAGAGCAACAGTTGACAGAATGGATAGGGAAGCCTTCAGCTTACGTCCGCGATCATCAAGAAAAAGTTGTAATGCACCAGCGATGAGTGGAATCAGAATAGGTGCGATAACAAGATGTTCTGGAGACAGTTTCATCGGTCCGATTCCTCGCCATCTACATGATCGGTACCTGTCAGGCCGCGCGAAGCTAGCAGAATAACCAGAAACAGCGCTGTTGTAGCAAAGCCAATGACAATCGCCGTCAAAATCAGTGCTTGGGGTACTGGATCAGCGAAGGTGGCCGGATCAACCCGGACACCGGTCTGTGTAACGGGTGGCCTGCCCACTATCAGCCGACCGGCGCTGAAAATGAACAGATTGACGGCATAAGAGAGCAATCCTAGCCCGATAATGACCTGATAAGTGCGCGGACGCAGCAGTAGCCAGACACCTGATCCAACCAGTATTCCGATACCAAGCGATAGAATTAGCTCCATCAGTTGTCCTCTCCGGTTTTGGCAGATTCAATGGCACGCGCACGGTAACTACGGATCGACTGGTGTGCAATAGCGATTAACATCAGGGCGGTTGCGCCGACCACCAGCAAAAGAACACCCAGATCAAAGAACAATGCAGTAGCAATAGGTATTTTGCCGATCAGTGGTATCTCCAGATAAGTGGAATGAGAAGTCAGAAAGGGGAATCCAAACAACCAGGATCCCATCCCAGTCAATGCCGCCAGCAGCAAGCCAAGGCCAATCCAGCGGATTGGCAGGATGTGCAAACGATCTTCCACCCAGCGGGTACCACTGGCGAGATATTGCAGCAGGAGACCGATAGCTAGGGTGATGCCAGCGGCGAACCCACCTCCCGGCAGATCATGGCCACGCAGAAATAAATAGATAGCCAGCAGGATAATGAACGGGAACATCCATTGCATGAGCACGGTGGGTACCATCAGGTAATCGTACACAGTCTCACCAACCTTGCGATCAGGCTGACGATCATCAAAGTCATTTTGCATACGTTGTTGCTCCGGAATTTCAATACTGTCCGGTGCAGGGCGGAAGCGCCGCAGCAGCGCATAAACAGTAAGTGCCACAATACCTAGTACCGTAATTTCTCCAAACGTATCAAAGCCACGAAAATCAACCAGAATAACATTGACAACATTGTTGCCGCCGCCTTCTGAATAGGCCCGTTCCAGAAAGAATCCAGCAATGGTTTCCGGCAGTTCGACGTTGGTCGTTATTTTATAGGCAATTAGTGTCATTCCTCCTCCACAGCTGGCGGCGAGTACAAAATCACGCAATCTGCGTGTCCGCGCAATCAGTGTTGTCGCATTGTCAATTTGTTCCATCCTTTTTGGTAGCCAGCGTAAGCCAAGCAGGATCAGCACAGTGGTAACGATTTCAACCAGCAGTTGAGTAACCGCCAGATCAGGTGCGGAAAACCAGACAAAAGTGATACAGGTGGCAAGGCCCGCCCCCCCCATCAGGATCAGTGCAGCCAGCCGGTGATATTTGGCCTGATACGCGGCTCCGAGTGCACAAGCGATTCCAATTCCCCAGAGTATTGCAAAAGCGGGATCAATCCCGGCAACCGCTATCAGGCTGAAATCAGGATCTGTTTCGAGGAATGGCCAGCATCCCGCAATTAACGCGATGAAAATAACCAGAAACAGTTGTGGCTGCAAACGTTGTGTGCCGAATGTTTCCTCCATCCAGCGTGCCCAACGCCAGGAGAGTGCAACCAGTGATCGCTCAAAAATTCGCTGGCCCTTGAATTGCCGTATGCCAGGCGGGCCATCTTCGCTTTGGGCGAGGTAATTTTGTAGAGCCCGGTAGAGCAGTGTGCCACTGACAAGCGCCGTTATGCTCATGATCAGAGGCGTGTTGATACCGTGCCACACGGCGAGGCTATAGAGTGGCGTGTATTCGCGCAATACCGAAGTCACAGCGGTATGCAGATAAGGGCCGATGGCTATGCTAGGGATTATGCCAATAATGAGACAGGCGAGTACCAGAAATTCAATTGGTCGCCGCATCCAGTGGGGAGGTTCATGAGGTTCTCGGGGAAGCTCCGAAGGTTTGGGACCAAAGAAGACAGTATGAATAAAGCGTACGGAATAGGTGACCGAAAAGGCACCGGCAATCGTGGCTGCATAGGGGAGTACGCTATCCAGTACAGAGCCGGAATGTTGCCCGAGTGTTGCAGAAAAAAACATTTCCTTCGATAAAAAACCATTGAGAAGTGGTACTCCTGCCATGGCTGCACTGGCCACCATAGCGAGCGTAGCTGTAATCGGCATGTAGCTGAAAAGCCCATTCAGTTTGCGCATATCACGCGTGCCCGCTTCATGATCAATGATGCCGGCAGCCATAAACAGAGAAGCCTTGAAAATAGCATGGTTCATCATATGAAAAATTGCAGCCACCGCAGCCAACGGGCTGCCAAAACTGAGCAAGGCCGTAATCAGGCCGAGATGACTGATGGTCGAATAGGCAAGCAACCCTTTGAGATCTTGCTGGAAGATAGCGAAGTAGGCGCCGAGCAGAAACGAACCCATACCAGCCAGCCCCAGTATAAAAAACCATTCATCGGTGCCGGATAATACCGGCCATAACCGAGTAAGCAAAAACACACCCGCTTTTACCATGGTTGCTGAATGCAGGTAGGCGGATACTGGTGTTGGTGCTGCCATTGCATTAGGTAGCCAGAAATGAAATGGGAACTGTGCACTTTTGGTCAGTGCACCCAGCAGGATGAGTACCAACACAGGAACATAGAGCGTATGCTCCCGGATTGTGTTGCCAGAGGCCAGTACATTGTCGAGATCGTGACTGCCAGTGATGTAACCGATGAGAATCAGCCCGGCAAGCAGACAGAGCCCGCCGGTTCCGGTGATGATCAGTGACATGCGTGCGCCATCACGCGCTGCTGCATTGTGATGCCAATAACCGATCAGTAGAAATGAAAAAATACTGGTGAGTTCCCAGAAGATCGCCAACAGGATTAAATTTCCCGCGATGACGATCCCCTGCATGGCACCGGCAAAAGCCAGTAGAAAGGAGAAAAAACGCGGAACCGGATCTTCGGGAGACATGTAATAGCGTGCGTAGAGCACCACGAGAAAACCAATACCAGTAATTAGAATCGAAAACATCCAGGCGAAACCATCCATCCTGAGTGTGAAATTCAGATCCGATCCGGGCAGCCATTCGATTTCGTTACGGAGTATTTCTCCCGTTGAAATAGATGGATAGAGGTAAGCAACGATTGCAAATGAGGCGATCGTTACGCACCCTGATAACCATGCTTCCGTATTACGGGCATTGGCTGGCAACAGGGCTGCCAGAGCGCTTCCGGCAAAGGGCAACAGTATCAGGAGAAAAAGGAGGTTCTCGCTGTTCATCTTTAGGTAAACAATGTAAATGGCACTGCCGGGAATACTAGCAGAATTAAATATGGCTATCAGTTACCGCATGGTGCATAGAGCGGTATCCAATAAAACAACCGTATGTAGCAACCGGAACAAACATCAGACATGCTGGAAATTGTTAGCAGTATCGCAGATAGAGACTTCGTGATGGCTACAAATTTCCGGAAATTATACTAATGATAATCTGATAACAGCTGCCAGATTAAAAATAACTTCCCGATTCAGTTTTATTTTTATCTGGCCAGTTTATGCAGAAAGCATCAATGCTGTGGCACAAAAAATAAAATTGGAAGGTGAACTACAAGTAGAAAGACTCCTGCACCACCTCCCCACGTTAGCCAAATAAACAACTAAAATGGCGAAAGGTAAAAGGTGAGAGGAATAGAAGATGCAGATGAGTTTTGGATTCCTGAAACTGGCGTAACGTCTGAAACAAAACAACGTGCTGATGAAGATTGGCGCGTTGACTGACTGGGGAGCGTTACGTCCGATGCTTACTGGTTTATACAAGCGCGAGCTATCAAATGGTGGAGGGCAGAAACCATTTGGCATGCTGATGATGTTGAAGGCGATTCTGCTTGGTCAGTGGCATAGTTTGTCGGATGCGATACCGGATGAAACCGCTCTGTGTCGGTTTCGCAACCGCCTGGTGGTCAACGACAGGCTGGATGGTCTTCTGGCCTCTATCAATGAACAGATTCAATCACACGGTTTGATGGTCGTTTGATGGTCAAGGGTACGACGGGTGCGGTGATTGATGCCACACTCATTGAGTCAGCGGCGGGTCCTAAAAAGATCATCACAATCACACTGGAGGTGGATGCCGAAGGTAAGACTGTTCAGTTTGAGGATGGTAGCCAGCCGGAAATCACCTATATCGAAGAACAGAGTGCGGATGCGACCTGGCTCAAAAAAGGTAAAAAATCGCATTTTGGCTACCGCAGTTACATGGTGGTGCTACGTGCGCGGGGTGCATACCGCTCCTGCCAACCAGAGCGAAATGGTACATTTCGAAACAATCATCGTTGGCGCGCACATCGAGGCGAATCGAGTGTATGTGGATAAAGGTTCAGTAAGCCAACGCCAATCGGCAGTTTCTGAAAGAATACAAAATCAAAAGCGCGATTATGCACTGGGCATACAAGAATAAGCCACTCTCGGCACGACAGAAGCTGGTAAACAAATTGATCAGTAAAAAAACGCTATATCGTCAAACAGTGTTTTGGCACGGCCAAACGCCTATTTGGAATGGGGGCGCGCCAGCTACTTCGGCACGATAAAAGTCAATGCCCAAGTCGTGCTGAAAAGCATCTGCATGAATCTGAAAAAAGCTGCCAACAAAATTTTTGTGGATGAGCCATTCAAAAGGGGAGTAGTCCGCCTCAATGCAGCATAAGGGTGAAAAACTCCTTTGAAGAATGAATAAAACTTCATTTTTCTGTTAAAAGCGCACAAGAGTATCATTTGGAAATCCCCTTCGCTACTACAACAAAATTATCAGAGTTATGCAGAGGTCTTGAGATGTAAATGAGCAGAACCCGCGTGCAGCAGCATTTTATTTATCCAATGGGTCTGTTATCTGGTTGCTCACTAACTGATTCTCAAGGAATGCCTTTCCCGCTGCTACATTTGAGTGAGGGTAGCCAGAGTGCAGCCTAATAATTCGGTCAACGGGGTTCTATCCCGATTTTACGGACACTTCAGAATAGCCTTTTCGAACTCGGTACGGGGTACGGCCTTCATGTTTTTCTTGAGGGGAGTGATGAGTTGAAGGTCTTGTTGGGCCAGTGTTTCAGTGAGCTAAATTTCAGTGTACCATCTCCCACAGCTAATTCAGGTGCATTCTGCAGACCCCGCTGTGCGAGGCCTCAGATTATTGAGTCATGGTGCACACAAGCAGAATAGTTATGTTCGCGTAGCGCACTGTTGGGCGGAGATGTTCTTGCGGATACTCTCCCAAATCAGGTCTTTCTTTTGGTCAACATTCCAGGTTAATCAATATTTCTAGTGAAGGACTTGGATGAAGATGAATTCCGGGATTCTGTTGTGGCTGCGGTCTCGGGACCCTGCCAGAGCGCATGAATGAAAATTACTAAATAGCTTTTATCAATCAGTGCCCCGGCTCGCTCAATTTCAGGAAGCAGCAATGCGTGTAATTTTTGCAAGTTGTACCAAGGTACACCAGGGCGGGCATGATGTCCGATGTGATAATTGATGTTATTCCAAAAAAATGAATTCAATTGATTACTGATGATCGTCCGAGTTCCTACCAATGGTCCAGCATCCCAAGGACAGCCATAATGTTCAGCGATGAATCGCATGCTGTTAAAAAAACCAAAAAAAATAAGTGGCCAAAACCACACATTAAATACTTGATTTGTAATACTTTGGGAGGCTGCCCAATCAAATACGGCCCACATTACAACTATGTGAAGCGCTATCTCACTCCAATGGATCAACGCTTTCTTCCCACGCAAAATCTTTAGTGGAAAAATTAATGTAAACTGAATTGCAGTCAAGAACACACCAATGATTGCGTAAGCATAGAAAAGTATGAAATCGCCTACTCCACGTTTTCCCATCGTGAATGCATCCGGATCTTTCGAAGTGCGATTATGTCTATGATGAATAAGATGGTCTTCCTTAAAGGAAGTAAATGAAATAATGAGTGGAATCATTGCGAAAATTCCGAATGCCTGATTCTTCCAGCGAACTTTAAACAAAGTGCTGTGTGTACAGTCGTGCATAAAAGTCACAATCCCCATCTGTATGTAGCCCATTCCCAAGTAGCATACCCAGGTCGACGCCCAATAGCTTGAATTCCAGGCGATGATTCCTAGTGCAATCCAAATCCCGTAGAAAAGAGGAATTTTCAGATTTGGTACCCAACGATGCAGATAGAGTTGCTTTAATTCCACGGAATTATTGAAAGTGAGTGGGAGCTTATTTTGCTCATGCGAGGGTCTAAATATTTCTGACCTTTTTGTTTTGTGGGCTGGCACGGGTGCTCTCTTGGAGGTGAAATTCCTCCCGTAAGTTGACTACAACGAAGCTACGAGGATAGATTCGACTGTGGAAACTGAGCCGCTCCGGGCACTCGGTAGTTTGAGTCAGTCAATTCTGACTGACCTTTCCAGTTGATGATAATACGCTTTTCCTAATTCAGCTGGGAACTATGATCAAATCTGGTGTATGACAAAGAAAAAGGAAGTGGTGTAACCTGTTGGTAAAGATCTGGCGGATCAACTACTGGAAAGGAAACACCATAATGACAGATGATACTGTTTTAGAACTGAACGATCCAGAACAAAATGACTCGCTGCGGGTAGTTTTGCGGGAAGGCGCGCGCAAGTTGCTGGCAGCAATGATTGAATCGGAAGTGGCTGCTTTTATCAAACAGCAGGGTGGTTTAGATCTGCCTGATACTGCGCGACCCAACGACGAATCGCCGTTTCCCCCACCCCCATCGTTTTGGAGACCTCGCTCACACTAAGGTTGTGATCCTTGATCATGTGAACAACTTTCAATTTAAATTGAGTGTCAAATTTCCTGCGTGCTTTCATTAGTATGTCCTCTTAAAGTGAATTTTATCCACCTATCGAGGTGTCTGTTTAAATTAGATCACTACAAATTAACTTAGATTAAGCTTGTCATGCAGCGTATTAGGCTGGATCAGCCGGTCTGTCCGGGGGAGGTGTTATCGCATCTGACTAAACCGGGAGGAGATGATTAAGTCGAGATGAGAGATTTTCTGATGGCGGCGCTTGCGGCACGGACAGGCATTATCAATTTATCTTACTGTTGAAAAATACCCATTATCAATCAAGGATAGAAAACAAGGATGCAAAACTTTACCGATGTTTTTTCTAATCGCATGCAGCATGTTCGCTGTTTCCAGGTTGCGGTAACGATGGCGATATTTTTTTCTGTGCAGGTTTATGCACAGGAAACCGACCCTTCATCTTTGCTACTGTACGCTGCGCGGGTTTTTGACGGAAATGAAATGCACAGTGGTTTATCGGTGCTGGTAAAAGATGGACGCATTGCAAGAATCGGGCTGCGTCATTCATTCAAGGCGGGTGATGCATCAACTGAGATTGATCTGGGTGATGCAACCTTATTACCAGGGTTTATCGAATTACACGCGCACTTGACCTTTCAGAAAGTGCCGGTAGATATCGTGTTGAGGCATGGGGTGACCACGGTGCGAGATGTGGGTGGTCCTGTGCACCAGCCTTATGGAGGAGATGGCGGTTTGCGTGTGCTTACTTCAGGACAGATTATCACCGCGCCGCACGGATACCCGATCATTACGATGGGCGTCAGGGATTTGGCGATTCCTGTTGCCAGCGAAGCAGAAGCACGGGAAGCCGTACGCCATCTGATTGGTGAGGGTGCAGTGGTCATTAAGATTGCACTTGAACCCGGCGGGGAAACAGGTGCGCCCTGGTCTCCACATCATGGTCACGCACACCATGATACTGCGCATACCGTGCAGGCCGACTCTCATCATCACGCACATGCCGCTTCGCATGGCCAGTCGGCATGGCCCATGTTGTCAGAGCCCATTGTCAGGGCTATTGTCGATGAAGCTCACCGGCATCAGCGTAAGGTATCGGCTCATGTGGCGGAGTCATCGGGTGTACAGGTAGCGTTGAATGCCGGAGTCGATGAATGGGCGCACATGCCTTGTGATCTAATTCCTGAGCCGTTGCTGAAACAGGCCAGAGTACAGAATGTTACGATCATCGGTACGCTTGATACCCTCTCAAAATGTGGTGGGATCGCGCACAATGCAGCAATTTGGGCAGAACTTGGTGGTGAATTGCTGTACGGAGCGGAAATTGCTCACCCCGATATTCCCTGGGGAATCGATGTACAAGAGTTGATGTATCTGATGCATCTGGCAAAAATGAAGCTGCCGGATGCATTGCGGGCAGCCACGGCAAAAGCTGGTCAGTATCTGGGTATTCCCCTGCTGGGGACAATACAACCTGGCGCCCCGGCTGATTTGATCGCAATTCGCGGCAATCTTGAGCAGCAGTTGAAGCGACTGGAATATCCCGATCTGGTGATTTCCGGTGGACAAGTTATCGTTAACCATTTTGGCCCACAGCAGTAGGGTGCTCCGGATGAGTCATCCGTTACGTGCATTGTCTTTGTTGCGAGGAGATGATCGGGGGATGCAGGTTGTAGCGGCGGACAGCCTGCCAGAGATGTAGCGTTTAGCCTGCAGCCTGACCTGGTTGCCTGAGGGTCTGTTCCAGCCAGATTTCAAGTCCCCGTGCATTGAGTCTGATGTCGGTCTGCAATATCGAGAGGACAGCATCCCGGGTGAGGGTGCACCCATGGGTGATTAATCGTTCCCAGAGCAAGTCCTGCAATGCTTTTACAATGAAAGGTTGCCGATC
>JACDJA010002314.1_pt1 | contig 13866 bp, 11 predicted proteins | sample 7449241 | NCBI WGS metagenome assembly JACDJA01 (sample SAMN14253289, study PRJNA609438) | sludge metagenome | isolation source: initial anaerobic sludge | collected 2018-12-20 | reverse complement strand
TTGAAGTTTAAGCACGGTAGTTTAAATGTTGGCGGGGTTGAGCTAAATAGCATATCATCAAGAAAGCTAAATTTTCTAAGAAGACATATAGGGGTTGTTTTTCAAGACTATAAGTTGGTAAAAGAGTGGGATATTGATAGAAATATTATACTGCCGTTGCTAATAAATGGTTATGCAAAAAACATTATGCAAGAGCAGGTACAAAAGCTCTTAAAGCATGTTAGACTGAGTCATCAAAGCGGCAAGCTTCCACAAGAGCTAAGTGGTGGTGAGCAACAACGAGTAGCCATGGCTAGGGCACTATCTAACAACCCAGCTATCATACTAGCTGATGAGCCAACAGGGAATTTAGATGAGTACTCATCTGGGCTTATTTGGAATCTTTTGGAGGGGACAAACGAGCAGTTTCAAACTACTGTTGTTGTAGTAACTCACCATATACCAACAAATTTTAATATAAAATATAGACATCTTCATATAGATAATGGCGGTATTCGTGAAGTCTATTAAAAATCATCTATCGCTTATCATAGCACTAGTTAGCATACTTTTCTCGGTGCAACTCTACATACTAGTTGAGAGATCCATCGAGGCATACTCCTCAAAATTGGCAAATAACTACTCCATTATAGTTATGTCAAAAAAAGAGCTACAACTAAATGATTTTAAAGCTATAAATAGCTTAGTAACCGACTCTACATTACTAGATAGCAACGAAGTTGCCTCAAGGTTAAGTAGCGACATAAAAAGTGTAAATTTAGATCTTCTAAAACTATCACTTCCAAAGTTTTACAAAATCACACTAAAGAGTTACCCAACGCCATCTCAGATAAAAGAGCTAAAAAATGACTTACTAAAAAATGCATATGTAACCAAAGTTGAGGATTTCTCATACAACCACGACACTATATATAAGCTACTGCTTTTATTTAAATCTGTCGCTATTTTATTTGCTGGTGTTATATTTTTAGTGACAATCCTTTTAATATCAAAAGAGCTTAGAATCTGGCAATATCAACATAATGAGCGAATGAGTATTATGAGCCTATTTGGGGCTCCTCTTTGGCTTCGCTCAGCTGTACTTTTTCGATTAGCTATAGTTGATGCTATTATATCCAGTGTGATTATAATTGCTATATTTATGTACATATCGGTAGATAAATGGGTTGGGGATCAGCTTAGAAGTGTTGATATAAAGATAGTGATTTTTGATACTATAAATGACTCTATGTTGTTAGGTTCTATGGCTCTTGTTATCTCTTTGATACTAGCTACTTTGATTGTTATTGCACATAAAGAAGAGGTATGAGATTTTTATTTTTTATACTTGGTATGCTTTTTTTAGCCCAAGCAAATACAGATACTAAGATAAAAACCACAACTAATGCCATAGAGACTCTAAGCAAGAGTCAAAAAGATCTAAATTTTAAGATGAGCCAAAATGCCGATGCCATCTTAAAACAAAAAAATGAGATAGCAGCACAAGAAAAAGAGCTCCAAGAGCTAAACTTTGAGCTAGAGGAGAGAGAGAGTCACTATGAGAGCTCTAAAGTGCAACTAAGTGAACTTCAAGATACAGAGCAAAATCTACAATTAAAGATCGATAAGATCGAAGCAGAGTTAAAAACCGCCATGGCTCAAGCTGTTTCGCTATCGATTATACTCGATCAAAAATATAGTGCCACAGAGAGCTCTTTGATGGAAAATGAGGTTTTAGCCATTATGTTAAAACAGATAAAAGATAGTGTCAAAGATCTGAGATTTTCTCACAAAGAGAGCTCTAGTACCATAGCAAATCTAAAAACAGAGATAGATCTACTGCAAAAAAAGATAAAAAGTATAGAAGCTAAAAGAGGTGAATTAACGACTCTAAAAGAGAAAAACAAAAAGATGCTAAACTCTCTTGAGAGTGCAAAAAGTTCTTATAAAAAAGAGCTTCAAACGATGCTTAATAAAGAGGATGAACTTAAAAATACACTAAGTAAGTTAAATATTATAAAGATAGATGAGCAAAAAAAAGCACAAGAAAAAATGGAGCGAGAAGCTGCTCTAAAGAAAAAAGATATAGCAATTCCAAGTAGTGAAAATCTCCCTGATGTAAAGCAAAGAGGTAGCTCTTATCAAGAGGTCAAGACTATATTTTATAGTGGAAAAAAATCGATTCCACCATTTAAACCATATATTATTACAAAAAAGTATGGAAACTATGTTGATCCGCTCTATGGCATAAAAGTTTTTAATGAGTCTATCAACTTAAAATCAAACTCAAAAGATCAAAAGATTCAAGTGGTTTTTGATGGCAAAGTTGTTTATGCCGATAAAAGCCCTGTTTTAAACAATACAGTCATAGTTGAACATAGCGATGGACTTCACACTATTTATGCTAACCTAAGCCAAATAGCACCAAACATTAAAAAAGGTGCCAAAGTCAAACAAGGTGCCATACTAGGGCGCATTGATGATGAGCTTATATTTGAAGCTACACAAAAGTCTTTCCATATAAATCCAGCTAATCTTTTTGAGTAGAATTAAAAATTTTTAAAATTAAAGTCAAAAGTGTGATTGTTTTGTTTGGGTGGATGGGGTAGAGGGATTCGAACCCCCGAATGACTGGACCAAAACCAGTTGCCTTACCGCTTGGCTATACCCCAATGTAAGAAGTTTTAAATGATTTGGTTGCGGAAGTTGGATTTGAACCAACGACCTTCGGGTTATGAGCCCGACGAGCTACCGAACTGCTCTATTCCGCGGTGAACTCAAAAACAAAATGCTTAGTTATGTTTTGGAAGTGCAATAATACATAAATAAACCCCCTTTGTCAAGGATTTAAGAGTAATTGTTATATAATTTTTCAAAGAAGTTAACTTTTAGGATAAAAAATGAGTTCGATTAAAAGAGTTTTAGAAGCAATTGATGATATCAAAAAAGGCAAGATGGTCATAATGATGGATGATGAAGATAGAGAAAATGAGGGAGATTTAGTTTATGCTTCAGCTTTTTCAACTCCAGAGCATGTAAATTTTATGGCAACTCATGCAAGAGGGCTCATATGTGTAGCTATAAGCAAAGAGGTTGCCGCTAGATTGGAGTTAAATCCGATGGTTAGCTCAAACACCTCGGTTCATGAGACTGCTTTTACGGTTTCAGTTGATGCAGCTAGTGCTTTGACTGGAATATCAGCGGCCGAGAGAGATGATACTATAAAAGTCTTAGCAAATCCCATAAGTAAAGCAGATGAGCTTGTAAAACCTGGACATATATTTCCCCTCATAGCAAAAGATGGCGGAGTGCTAGTTAGAACAGGGCACACTGAGGGAAGTGTTGATCTTTGCCATTTAGCTGGACTTAGCAGCTCGGCGGTAATTTGTGAAATCATAAATGAAGATGGAACAATGGCTAGAAGAGATGATTTGGATATTTTTGCAGCAAAACACAACCTAAAGAGCATTTTTATATCTGATCTTGTCGAGTATAGACTTGCCAATGAGAAGCTAGTAAATCTTATAGATGAGCAAGATATAGAGTTTTTTGGACTTAAGGTGAAAAAACTAAGGTTTGCAGATCATGATAAAAAAGAGCATATAGCTATCGTTTTTCATAAGGTTTCATCAAAGGCAAATGTGAGAGTGCATAATGTACTAAGCGATATGGAGCTTTTTTTAAACCAAAAAAGATATAACTCTTTAATAAATAGTATTGAGTACCTAAAAACAAATGGTGGTGTACTAATTTTCATCGATAAACCGCTACATAAAGAGCATATCGCCATTAAAGAGTATGGCATCGGTGCTCAGATACTAAAACATCTTGGAGTAAAACAGATGAATTTGCTTAGCACAAAAAAAGAGACCGAGTTTGTAGGGCTTAGTGGTTTTGGTTTGGAAGTGAGTGAAACCACCGCAATTTAGGGCTATATTTAAGTTTTTTTTATTTTAACAAAGCTATAATGTTGTCAATTTGAAATCACAAAAAAGGGGAATTTAACAATGTTTAACAGTTTTTCTATTAAGTACAAGATGTTTTTACTATCGGTTGTGCCCATTGTTACTATATTTTTTATTATGGCAGCGTATGCAAATGGTTCTTATAAACAATCAAAAAACCTACAAAACATAGCAGATGCAGTAGTTTATGCAACAAAAGCTAGTGAGCTTGTTCACAATCTTCAAAAGGAAAGAGGTGCATCAGCTGGGTTTGTAAGCTCAAAGGGAGTTAAGTTTGAAAAAGAGTTAGGTGTTATAAAAGGTGATACAAATATAGCTCTAGCATCGCTACAGCAAAACTATCAAAGTTTGCTGCACAAGGGTATAGATCCAGATATGATGTCTAAAATCCAAAAAGCTATGGATGATCTAACAAAACTAGAGGAGATAAGAAGTAGTGTTGCGAACCTTAGTATTGCTGTTGGTGTGAGCGTTGATTATTATAGCTCTACAAACAAGGACTTTTTAGAGTCCATCGAGAATATTACAAAGATGAGCACAAATGCAGCTATCAATAACAAGATAAATGCTTTTGTAAACTTTTTATACTCAAAAGAGAGAGCAGGATTAGAGAGAGCTGTTTTATCTTCAACTTTTAGTGCAGACGCTTTTGCAAATGGTTTTTATGAGAAATATATTGGGCTTTTAAATGCACAAGATATTTATATGTCAAAGTTTTTATTTTTTGCTTCAAATGGGTTGAAATCTCAATATGAAACTCTTTTGCAAACAAACGAGGTAAAAGAGGTAAATCGCATGAGAAACATCGCTCTTACGCATACTGATGGCGGCTTTGGAGTTGATGGAGTTTACTGGTTTGAGACTATTACAAAAAAGATAAACCAGTTAAAAAACATAGAAGATGCCATAGTTAATGATATACTAAAGGAGGTTACAACATTAAAGGATAGCCATTTTAGCTCACTTGTTATAGAGTTAGTTTTGGGTGTAATTGTGATCTTGATCATCATATCTTTTAGCATATTTATCTCATCTAACCTCACAAAAAGAGTAAATAGGTTAAAAGGTGAACTAGATAACATAATATCGACTCACTCTTATGCAAAAGGGATCACAAAAGATGGAAGTGATGAGATAGGCTCCATACAAGATAGTGTCTCTTTGCTTACAAAAGAGGTTAGTGAATCATTAGATGAGGTAAACCAAAGTCTTACTAAAATAGAAGAATCATCTAAAGAGAGTGCCATTCAGCTTGAGACAAATAGGTTAAATCTCTCTTTAACCGAGCTACTAAATGAGGGTGTTTTACATGGCGTTAAGGGTGTCCAAGAGGGAATCATTATGACTATGGGCTCCTTAGAAGATATAAACAAACGAAATGCTCAAACAGAAAATGTTGTAGCTGAAGTTCAAATATCAACATCACAAATGAGTGAATCACTAAATCATATAGCGATGAAATCATCTCAAAGCAAGGAGAATGTCGATTCGTTAAATAGCAGCGTAAGTGAAATAACAAGTGTTATAGCACTCATTAAAGATATAAGCGATCAAACAAACCTTTTAGCACTAAATGCAGCCATTGAAGCAGCTCGTGCTGGTGAACATGGAAGGGGATTTGCAGTTGTTGCTGATGAGGTGCGAAAACTTGCTGAGCGAACACAAAAAGCAACCCAAGAAGTTGAGGTAAATATAAACCTATTAAAACAAAATAGCTCAGCTATGCAGGAGTTCTCAGAAGCTATGGATAGTGAAGTCCACTCAAGTGTGCAACAATTAGGTGTTTTTACAGAGGCATTAGATACTTTAGTATCAAGTGCCAAATCTATCCAAGTTAGCAACCGTGATGTCTCCAATGAGATGTTTATAAATCTAGCAAAACTAGACCATGTTGTCTTTAAGCTAAATGGTTACAATGCGGTGTTTAAAGATGATCACTCATTTAAGTTTGCAGATCACACAAGCTGTAGGTTTGGTAAGTGGTACACCTCAACAGGAAAAGATGTATTTGGTTTAACTCCATCATATCCTAAGATAGATCCTGTACATAAAGTAGTGCATGAAAAAGTTAAAACCATACCATCTTACATAGAAGATGGTGCAAATAAAAATGCAAATAAAATCATAGAGGCATTTAAAGAGGCCGAAAAGGCTTCAACAGAGCTTTTTGCTATCTTAGATACTATGGTAACTGAGATAAAATAGAGACTCCTAGAGTCTCTCTAACCAATAATCAACATACTTTTGTTCATTTTTTACAGTGGTTTTTTCACCATGTCCTGGGTAAATTTGCTTATCATCTTTGATGAGCTTAAATCTTTGTAAACTTTTTTTCATATCTTCTGGGTTAGATAGCGGAAAATCAACCCTACCAATTGAGCCTCTAAATATAAAATCCCCACTAAAGTAAACCTCGCCTATCTCAATAACACTACAACCTGGTGTGTGTCCTGGAAAATGATGAAATGTTACTTTTACTCCATTAAAATCAAAAACTTCATTTGGCAAAACATCAACATCTGGCATAGATGGTGGCATATCGCTCATCCACATACTTTTGTTAAGCATATCTTTATCATCAATTGGGGTGTATAATGGTATGTTTAGTTTTTTTTGAATTTCGCTGTTGCTCCAAACATGATCAAAATGTCCGTGAGTGTTTAGTATGGCTTTTGGATTTGTAACATTTTGTAAAACCCAAGATGTAGCACCAACTCCTGGGTCTATAATAAAATCCATATTATTTATGGTTGCAATGTAGCAATTAGTTCCATAATCGCCCATTGGTTTAAATTTTATCTGCATAAAGGCTCCATTTTTATAAAATTGTATCAAATTTTGATATAATTGAGCCTTGATGGAAAATTATAAAATAATCACTAAAAAGTTAGAAGACTTTTTATATACAAGTGTTAAAAGCAGTGGTTTAGAAGGTGTGGTTTTGGGGCTGAGCGGTGGAGTGGATTCTGCGGTTGTGGCAGTTATTGCACACAATGTTTTTAAAGAAAAACTCCACTGTATTATGATGCCATCTCACTACTCATCACAAAGTTCGATTGATGACGCTAATGTGTTGTGTAAAAAGTTTAACATAACGCCTATTTTATCTCCCATAGATAGTATGTTAAGAGTTTATGAGGCTAATAACCCAGATCTTAGTACTCTTAGAATGGGTAATATATCATCAAGACTTAGGATGATCACTCTTTATGATCTATCGCAAAAATATAGTGCTCTTGTGCTTGGAACTAGCAATAAGAGTGAGCTATTATTGGGCTATGGTACCATCTATGGAGATATGGCAAGTGCCATAAATATAGTTGGCGATCTTTATAAGAGTGAGATTTTTGAGTTGGCTAGACACCTTGGTGTACCAGATGTTATAGTATCTAAAGCACCATCAGCTGATTGGTATGACTCTCAAAGCGATGAGGCTGATTTGGGTTTTGCTTACAAAGAGATAGATGATGTTTTGTGGGCGGTATTTGAAGAGGGTGTTGGCTTTGATGAGTTAAAAATTAGGGGATTTGATGAGAAACTTTTGGGTATGGTTGAGAAAAAAATGTCGTCAAATCTATTTAAAAGATCAATGCCTAAAATCGCACCAATGGGCGATAGAGTTTTAGTTTGGTAAGGAGTTTTGTATGAAGGTTGATTTTTATAGATATGAGAGTACAAGAGAGACATACTCTTTGGTTAGCGATGTTTTAGACTTGGAAGCGAGTGAGCAAGTAGCTAAGCTTGAGGAGGAGTTTGCCTCTTATATAGGAGCTAAGTATGCCATAGCAACTTCAAGTGGGACGGGTGCACTGCATCTTGCTATGTTATCACTTGATCTAAAAAGAGGCGATAAAGTAGTTTGTTCTGTAAATGCACACCCAAATGTTCCAGAGGTAGTTAGGCATTTTGATGCTGAGCCTATCTTTATAGATGTTGATACCGATACTTTTAACATAGATCTTGATAAGTTAGAGGAGTACTTAGAGCAAAATAGTGCAAAGAAACTAAAAGCTGTTATGGTTACTCATGTGGGTGGACAAAGTGTGGATTTACATAGGCTATATAAGATAGCAAAAGAGTATGATGTAAAAGTTGTAGAGGATGCTTCAGAGGCTCTAGGAGCTACATTTAATGGTGATATGATTGGCTCACTTGATGCTGATATAGTATGTTTTAACTTCTCAAACCATCTAAAGAAAAATGCATGTAATGGTGGTATGTTAGTTACTAGCAGTGATGAGTTGATGCAAAGAGCTAGACTTCTTAGCTCCCATGGCATCAAAAAAGATCAAGGTTTTCTAAGCTATATATATGATGTTACAGACATAGGTTTTGAGTACACTATGGGTGAGCTTGATGCTGCTTATTTTAGAGCTTATGTTGCTGATTTAGATAAAAATCTATCTCGTATAAAATCAATCGCCACAAGGTACAATGAGGCTTTAAAAGATGTTGAGCATATCACTTTACCAGCTGCTAGAAGCGATGAGCATCCATATTCGCTATATATCATAAAAGTAGATAAAAATAGAGACTCGTTTGCTAGAGAGCTAAAAGAAGAGGGTGTTGAGGTTGGAGTTCACTACATACCGCTTCATCTTTTGAGCTACTATAAAAACAAGTACAATCTAAAGATAAATAATTTTCCAAATGCACTAAAGATTTTTCAAAAGGTTATGTCTTTGCCTATCCATCCATATCTAAGCAATGAAGAGGTTGAGTTTGTTATAAAAAAGGTAAAACTAGTCGCTTCAACTAGAGTTTGATGAAAAGCCTAGTTCTATGGGTTGAGGAGTATTTCTACAACCCCACTTTCTTGCAAAAAATTCTATCATTTTTACTGTTACCACTTAGTTTTATCTATGCATTTGTTATGTTTGTTAGATACAAACTAAGCAAAGAGGTTGATTATGGCATTAGTGTTGTTAGTGTTGGAAACTTAAGTGTCGGCGGGAGCGGTAAAACCCCGCTTGTTAGCGATATAGCACAACATTTTAGTGATGTTGCAATAGTTTTAAGAGGCTATGGAAGATCTAGTAAAGGGCTAGTTGTGGTGAGTGATGCTAAGAGTGTTTTGGTTGATGTTGCCACTAGTGGTGATGAAGCGATGATATATGCTCTAAGTGTTCCTAGTGCCATAGTTATAGTTAGTGAAGATAGGGTTTTAGGTATAAAAAAAGCCAAAGAGATGGGAGCTAGACTAGTTTTACTAGATGATGCTTACTCAAAACACAACATAAAAAAACTAGATTTTTTGATAGAAATAGAGAGCGAAAACACCCGTTTTTTACCATCTGGACCATTTAGAGAGAGGCTTTGGAGTAAAAAAGATGCGATAGTTCTAAAAGAGGGAGTCGATTTTAAAAGAGTAGTTAAACTTAAAAATAAAAGTGATAAAATGTCACTCATAACCGCCATTGCTAGAGCTTCAAGGTTAGATGCTTATTTGCCTGAAGTTGTGAGTAAAAACTACTTTGAAGATCATCATACTTTTAGCAAAGATGAGATCTTGCACATACTAAAAAGAGATGGCTCTAGCTCGGCTTTGGTTACTTTTAAAGATTATGTAAAACTCAAAGATTTTAATCTACCGCTATCACTACTAGACCTTAAGTTAGAGGTTAAAGAGAGCGTTTATGAGCATATTAGGAGATATTGCGATGCAAAAAAAGATTGAGACAGTTCAAACACTGCTTGATGCACTACCATTTATAAAAGAGTTTAATAAAGAGATAGTAGTTGTAAAATATGGTGGCTCCGCACAAGAGAGTCCGCAACTAAAAGAGAAGTTCGCCCAAGATATACTTCTTATGTACCTAGTTGGCATTCGTCCTGTTGTTGTTCATGGCGGCGGTAAAGCCATAAATGAGATGTTAGATGCACTAAAACTTGAAACTCGTTTTGTAGATGGACAAAGAGTAACCACAAAAGAGGTTATGAGAGTTGTTGAGATGGTTTTAAGTGGAGAGATCAACAAAGAGATAGCTTCGCTTTTAAATTCACACGGTGCAAAAGCCATAGGAATTAGCGGGAAAGATGCTCACTTTATAAAAGCAAAGGCGAAAGATTTTGCAAATTTTGGACTAACGGGTGTTATAACAGATGTTAGGGCTGATGTGCTTTTAAAACTTTTAGATGAGGGTTTCATTCCAGTTATAGCCCCAATTGCTTCATCTGATGAGCTAGGACACCCAGGTTTTAACATAAATGCTGATCTTTGTGCTTCGTATGTTGCTAAAGCGATTGGTGCAAATAAGATCATATTTTTAACCGATACTGCTGGAGTTTTAGACAAAAATAAAGAGCTATTAAGCTCCCTAACAAAAGAGCAGATAAATGAGCTTAAGCAAGATGGCACCATATATGGCGGGATGGTTCCTAAAGTTGATGCTTGTTTAGAGGCAGTTAATGGCGGAGTTAAAAAGGCTCACATCATTGATGGTAGAGTTGAGCATTCACTTTTGCTTGAGCTTTTTACATCTGTTGGAGTGGGAACACAGATAGTCTCTTAGTCAATAAATGACTATGACTTCAAACCCAGCACTATGAAGATCTATCAAAGTGTGAGTCGTTATGTAACCCGCATCGCCGGTTATTAGTATCATAAGCCGTTATAGATCTTTTTGGATAACTCTAGTAAATGTGTTAAAGTAGATATCTTTTAGCTTATCCATGCTTAGTTCAACATTGTTGAGTTTAAAGCTATCGCCACCTACAACACCGATCTTTTGGTAAGGTAGCTCACCTATCATCGCTTCAAAATTAGCGGCATTATCTGAGCTAACCTCAAAAATGGCTCTACTAAAACTCTCACTAAATATATCTCTCTCATTCTCAACACTAACTTTGACACTACAACCTTTGTTACCAGTTGCACACATTTTAGCTAAAGCAATGGCCACACCACCGCTACTAACATCTTTAGCAGACTCTAGGAGTGATTTTTTATTTGCTTGGATGACTAAGTCCCAAAGTGCAAGTTCTACTTCATAGTCTATGCTAGGTAAAACCCCAGTAACACTTTTGTGCAACTCTTTTAGGTAGAGTGATCCGCCAAAATCACTACCTGTTTTTCCAACTAAATAGATCAGATTTCCATCATTTTTAAAGCTTGATTTTAAAACATTGTTCATATCATCATTTACACCAACAGTTGCTATTGATGGAGTTGGAAACACACTTACACCGTTTGTTTCATTATAAAGCGAAACATTTCCACCAATAACAGGAGTGTTTAGCTTAGTACAAGCCTCTTTTATGCCCAAGCAAGATTGTGCAAATTGCCACATAACCTCTGGGTTTTCAGGGTTACCAAAGTTTAAACAATCAGTTATGGCAAGTGGTCTAGCACCGCTCATTGCGACATTTCTACCGCTCTCAACAACCGCAGCAGCAGCTCCAATTAGTGGGTCTATGTAGCAGTATCTTGAGTTACAATCAGCACTCATAGCAAGTGCTTTTCCATTTTCTTTAACTCTTATAACTGAAGCATCGAGAGTTCCGCCATTTTTGATGGTATTTGTTTGTACCATTGAGTCATATTGGTTATAGATCCAGTTTTTATCTACCACTTCAACAGAACTTAAAAGCTTCTCAAAAGCCTCTTGATTTGCTACATTTTTAAAATCATCTACACTAACTTTTGCAATCTCATCAAGGTAGGTTGGTCTGCTCATTGGGCGATTTAAGATAGGAGCTTCTTCGCTAACAGGAGCAACAGGCATATGAGCAACCCTCTCTCCATGCCACATAAGCTCCATATAGCCAGTATCGGTAACTTCACCTATTACAGCACAATCAAGCCCCCATCTCTCAAATATCTCAATAACTTTATCTTCGCTTCCAGCTTTTGCACACAAAAGCATTCTCTCTTGAGATTCACTAAGCATAAAATCATATGGTTGCATTCCCTCTTCACGAGCAGGAACTCTATCTAGGTGCATTATCATTCCACTTCCACTTCGCCCAGCCATCTCAAATGAGCTAGAAGTAAGCCCAGCAGCACCCATATCTTGGATACCTACAACATAATCACTCTTAAAGAGCTCCAAACAAGCTTCAAGCAGAAGTTTTTCAGTAAAAGGATCTCCAACTTGAACTGTTGGACGAAGCGATTTTGACTCCTCATTGAAGCTATCACTACTCATAACAGCTCCACCAAGTCCATCACGACCAGTTTTTGCACCTACATATATGACAGGGTTTCCAATACCATCAGCACGACCATAAAAGATCTCATCATTTTTAGCAAGTCCTAATGTAAAAGCATTAACAAGTATGTTGCCATTGTAGCACTCATCAAAACCAGTCTCACCGCCGATTGTTGGCACCCCCATACAGTTGCCATAGCCGCCAATTCCAGCAACAACACCACGAACTAGGTATCTTTGATGTGCTGAGATCTCATCATTGTTTGTGATGTTTCCAAACCTAAGTGAGTTAAGCGATGCAATAGGTCTAGCACCCATTGTAAAAACATCTCTCATAATCCCGCCAACACCAGTAGCAGCACCTTGATATGGCTCTATGAAACTTGGGTGATTATGCGACTCCATCTTAAAAACAGCAGCATAACCACCGCCAATGTCTATAACACCAGCGTTTTCACCTGGTCCTTGGATAACCCATGGGGCTTTTGTTGGAAAACCGCTAAGATGAACTTTTGATGATTTGTAGCTACAATGCTCACTCCACATAGCTGAAAATATACCAATTTCAACTAAATTTGGCTCTTTGTTTAGTATCTTTTTTATATGCTCATAATCCTCTAGCGAAAGCTTGTGTGATTTTAAAACCTGTTCTATGTTTGGAAGTTGTTGGCTCAATGTAAATTCCTGATTTTGTAGTGTAAAATTGTGTGATTTTATCCTAAAAGAGCTTTAAAAGCTCTTTTAGGCACTAAAACCCTTTATGTAGTAGGTCTCTTTTGCATCTAGTTTTTGTATATCTATTTTATATTTTTGGCTAAAATGTGCCACCTTTTCATGTGCCTCTTTTGCCAATTCGCTACTTGGTGAATCTATCTTTATCTTAAAAAAATCGTTTGAATTCGATAGTGCGATGTAAGCCCCATCAACCTTCAAATGGTCGTGTAAGTCCATGATGTGTTTTTGTATTTTTTCATACCCCTTTGTGTTTGACTCTATCCTTTTTATTTGTTCTATTAGTGCTTCATTTGGAGTGTATCCTAGTTGAACTAACATCGCTTCGCTTTGCATATTTTTCCTTTTGTTTAATTATTTATCAAAGGTAAATATTAACAGCTCTTGGTAAATATTCAGTGCTATTTTATCAATAATTTTGTATCATAAAAAATATTCAAAAACTTTAAAACCAAAGAGTGTAAAATGACCGATGAGATGCTAAAAAAGATAAAACAACTCCCACCGCTTCCAGAATCTGCTATGCAAATAGAGGCGATATACCAAAACCCTAGTAGTTCATTAAAAGATATGGTAAAGGTGTTGGAAAAAGATCCACTTTTAATGGCGGATATACTAAGAAGTGCCAACTCGCCACTTTATGGTTTTAGCCGTGAGATTACCTCGGTTACCCAAGCTGCTGGACTTTTTGGCATGGGAACTATAAGAGGTTTTGCTCTTGCTACAATTGTTAAAAAAAGTTTTATACTAGATCTTAGCATCTACTCGCTAAATGCAGACTCATTTTCAGATCTCTCAAAAAAACAACACGCTCTTGTTACTAGTTGGCTGCTAAAAAAGGAGTCTTCGCTTCTAAATATCCTCTCACCCGCTGCCTTTTTGATTGAAATAGGTAAAGTTTTAATAGCACAACAGGTCGCATCTGATAAAAATGAGCAAAATTTTAAAGAGCTACTTGCAAGTGGAGAAAAACTTAGCGAAGTTGAAAAAAAATTTTGTGGTTGTACTACAGCTGAGGTTAGTGCCAATATATTTGAACA
>JACDJA010002313.1_pt1 | contig 13871 bp, 11 predicted proteins | sample 7449241 | NCBI WGS metagenome assembly JACDJA01 (sample SAMN14253289, study PRJNA609438) | sludge metagenome | isolation source: initial anaerobic sludge | collected 2018-12-20 | reverse complement strand
GGAGATGGTGATGCCCGGGGACAACGTGACCATTGAGGGGTCGTTGATTACGCCGATTGCGATGGAGAAGGAACTGCGTTTTGCCATTCGCGAAGGCGGCCGGACGGTGGGCGCCGGCGTGGTCAGTGAAATCATCGAGTAGGGCCAAAGGAGTCGACGGGTGAGAATCATCATTACCCTGGCTTGCACCGAGTGCAAGCAGAAAAATTATACCACGACTAAGAATAAGCGGACCACACCGGACAAGCTTGAACTGAGCAAGTACTGTCGTTTTTGCCGTCGGCATACCCGCCATCGGGAAACCAAGTAGGTTGTTGCCAGGTCAACCGACGGCAGGCGGTGGGGTGGATGCAGGCCAGTAGCTCTAACGGTAGAGCATCGGACTCCAAATCCGGCTGTTGGGGGTTCGAATCCCTCCTGGCCTGCCAACTTTCCGTTGGTGAAGCTCAGAGCGCGTCTCGTCGGCAGGCGCCCAGCGCATCGCAACGACGCCGCTTTGGGCTTTCACCGTTTTAGGAGTTTCATGGCACGGCTACAGCGCAAAAAGCAGACACCACCGAAGAAGAAAACGGCTACCGATGGCAAGGCAGCACCCCCCGTCGGGAGCGCTGCCGGCGATGGAGCCGCGGCGGAACCCGGGCAGATCGTTGCGGAAAAAGAAAAAGAGGCGCGCCGTCGCAGTGCACCGGCGCCGGTGCGTCGGCCGGTGGCCGAGCGCCAACCGCCGGGCCGCATCCGGCAATGGATCGACCGCAGCGTCCAGTTTTTGCGCGAAGTTAAGGTCGAACTCAAAAAGGTGGCCTGGCCTTCGCGGAAGCAGACCATCGGTTCGACGGTGGTGGTCATCGTTCTGGTGTTGGTGATTTCGCTGTTTCTCGGAGTGGTGGATGTCGGCCTGTCCAGTCTGATCCGCGTCGTGTTGCAACAAGGATAGGACGAGGAGGCGATAGCGTGGCGTTCAAATGGTACATCGTGCATGTGTATTCGGGATTCGAGGGCAAGGTAAAGGCCTCGCTTGAAGAGAAGATCGCCGCCAGCCCGTACCGTGATCAGTTCGGTGAGGTGCTGGTGCCCACCGAACAGGTCGTGGAACTTGTCAAGGGCAAGCGGCGGGAGTCGTCACGAAAGTTTTATCCCGGCTACATCCTTGTGCACATGGAACTGAGCGATGAGACCTGGCACATCGTCAACAGCACGCCCAAGGTCACCGGTTTTCTCGGAGGCCGGGACCAGCCGTCGCCGTTGACTGACGAAGAGGCCGATCGGATTCTCAACCGCATGGAGGCCGGCAAACACAAGCCCAAGCCCAAGTACCAGTTTGAACAGGGTGACGACATCCGTGTCATCGACGGCCCCTTCGCCAATTTTCACGGAACGGTGGACGAAGTGAATGCCGAAAAGGGAAAGATCCGGGTGCTGGTGAGCATTTTCGGGCGTAGCACGCCTGTGGAACTTGAGTTCGTTCAGGTGACGAAGCTGTAATTTCGAAGTCTCAAGGAGCAACGAAAGATGGCAAAAAAGGTAATGGCCCAGGTCAAGCTTCAGGTTCCGGCGGGCAAGGCTACCCCGTCACCGCCGATTGGTCCGGCCTTGGGCCAGCACGGCGTCAACATCATGGATTTTTGCAAGGCGTTCAACGCCCGTACCGGTGGTCAGGAGGGGATGATCATTCCGGTGGTGATCACCGTCTACCAGGACCGGACGTTTACGTTCATCACCAAGACGCCCCCGGCCTCGGTGCTGTTGAAAAAGGCGGCCAAGATCGCCAAGGGCGCCGCCGATCCCAAGCGCGATCGGGTCGGCAAGGTGACGCGTACCCAGGTAGAGGAGATTGCTCAGCTGAAAATGCCTGACTTGAACGCCGATGACCTGGACGGGGCACGGGCGATCATCGAGGGTACGGCTCGGAGCATGGGAATCGAAGTGGTCTGAAAACCGTTGCGGGAGCTGCGGCGACTGTCAGTGCGGCGCCCAGCGCATTGCCGGCATTATAGAAGTAAACCGGCATACACCGAATCGAAGGAGCGCGTAAGGAAAGATGGCTAAACGGGGAAAGAAATATCTGGAAGCCAAGAGCAAGATCAAGGCCGGCACCCGCTATGATTTTCGTGAAGCGGTGGAAACGGCGCTTGCCACCACCTATGCCAAGTTCGACGAGACCGTGGACGTGGCGGTGCGTCTCGGGGTTGACCCGCGTCATGCCGATCAGATGGTGCGTGGTTCGGTGGTGCTGCCCAATGGCATCGGCAAGCAGGTGCGGGTACTGGTGTTTGCCAAGGGCGAGAAGGAAAAGGAAGCCCTGGACGCCGGGGCCGACTATGTCGGCAACGATGAGCTGGTGGAAAAAATCAAGGGTGGGTGGTTCGATTTCGACAAGGCGGTGGCGACCCCGGACATGATGGGGGCCGTGGGCAAGATCGGCCGCATCCTGGGCCCTCGGGGATTGATGCCCAACGCCAAGGTGGGCACCGTCACGTTTGATCTGGCCCGGGCCGTGCAAGAACTCAAGGCCGGCAAGATCGATTTCCGAGTGGAAAAGGCCGGCATTGTGCATGCGCCCATGGGGAAGGTCTCCTTCGGCCCGGAAAAGATCCTCCAGAACATCACGGCTTTCATCGAGACCCTGCTGCGGCTGAAGCCGGCTGCCAGCAAAGGCACCTACATGCGCTCCATTGCCGTTTCCACCACCATGGGGCCCGGGGTCAAGATCGATGCCGCAGCGGTCAAGGACCTGGTCAAGTAGGGCTGGAATTTTCGTATTCTCGGTACGACGTCGGGCTCCGGGACGACCCCGGAGGCCGACGCAAGGCTGCCATATTCAACCTGTCGAAGACCGTAGGTGCACATCGGTGTTTAATCGGTGAGTCACCGGCCTACCGAGACGGGGGTGACGTATTGCCGTAGCCTCCGGTTTTTCACAGATGGGGAAGGGGGTGTAGAAACAACGTGCTACTAGAGCGAAAGCAACAGATCGCGCAGGAACTCCACGGTTGCTTTGAGCGGGCCAAGGTGGTGATCCTCACCGACTACAAGGGATTGAACGTCGGTGCGATGACCGAGCTGAGGCGACGACTCAAGCAGGCCGGCATCGAGTATCGGGTGGTGAAGAACTCCTTGTTGGAGCGCGCCTCCGCCGATACCCCGGCCGCCGCCATCAAGGACGCCTTCAAGGGGCCCAGCGCCATTGCCCTGAGTTATGACGACCCGGTGGCTCCGGCCAAGGTGCTCAGCCAATTTGCCAAGGAGAATGACAAGCTCAAGATCCGTCTTGGGGTGCTCAGCGGAAAGGTGATCGGCGAAGCGGACATCAAGAGCTTGGCCGACCTGCCGCCGCGCGAGGTGCTGCTGGCCCAGCTGCTCGGAGTGCTCAATGCCGTGCCCACGTCCTTCGTGCGGGCCCTGAGCGCGGTTCCGGGAGGCATGGTCAACGTGCTCAACGCGATCAAGGAACAGCGGGAACAAAAAGAGGCCGCCTGAACCCATCGGTTCCGCGGCAAAGATCAAACAACCGGAGGTTAAAGCGTTATGGCAAATGTCAGCAAGGAAGACGTGATCGAGTTTATCGCCAACATGACGGTGCTCGATCTCAGCGAGTTGATCAAGGAACTGGAAGAAAAATTCGGTGTTTCGGCGGCCGCCCCGGTGGCCATGATGGCGGCGGGACCCGGTGCCGGTGAAGCGGCAGCGCCCCAGGCCGAGGAGAAGACCGAATTCGACGTGATTCTGACATCCGCCGGTGACAAAAAGATCCAGGTGATCAAGGAAGTACGCGCCATTACCGGGCTGGGGCTCAAGGACGCCAAGGATCTGGTGGACGGTGCCCCCAAGCCGGTCAAGGAAGGGATCGCCAAGGAAGAGGCCGAGAAGATCAAGGCTCAGCTAGAGGAAGCCGGCGCGCAGGTTGAATTGAAGTAACCCTTAAGAGGGGATCGTGTCACGGCCGCGGTATCGCTTTTCTCCTGGAGCGAAGGATGCCGCGGCCGTTGTCGGTCGCCCCCGTCGTCATCCGGGTAACCGGGGCGCCTTTGCTTCTTAGGCGCCGAAGAATCAGGGAATCGTCTGGCCGCAGGCCTAGGCTAGGAGTGGTTGCAAAGGCCGGGCGGCGATACCCAGCACCCCGAAAGATCCATTGGAGATGCCATGTCGGAGAGGTCATCGGCCAATCGCAGGCTACGTAAAAATTTTGGCAAAATCCGCAAGATCGTCGACATTCCCGATCTCATCGGTGTGCAGCGCGAGTCCTACGAGCGTTTTCTGCAGATGGATGTGCCGCCCGAAAAACGCAAGGATATCGGCTTGCAGGCCGTTTTTCAAAGCGTTTTTCCCATCAAGGACTTCACCGGCACCGCTTCCCTGGAGTTCGTTTCGTACCGTTTCGGCGAGGTGAAGCACGGGGTCAAGGAATGCATCCATCGCGGCATGACATACGAAATTCCGGTACGCATCACCGTGCGCCTCGTGGTTTACGATCTGGACAAGGAAACCGGATTCACCAACATCCGGGACATCAAGGAGCAGGAGATCTACTTCGGCACCATTCCCTTGATGACCGAAAAGGGCACCTTTATCATCAACGGCACCGAGCGGGTGGTGGTGAGCCAGTTGCATCGCAGCTCCGGGGTGTTTTTCGATCATGACCGCGGCAAGAGCCATTCCAGCGGCAAGATCATCTACAGCTCCCGGATCATCCCGGTGCGCGGTTCCTGGATCGACATGGAGATCGATCCCAAGGATATCGTCTATATTCGCATCGACCGGCGGCGCAAGTTTCCCATCACGATTCTGTTCAAGGCCTTCGGGTACTCCGACGAGGACATTCTCAACTACTTTTACCACACCGACCGGATCATCGTGCAGGGCAAGCGTTTCTTCAAGGCGTTTCAACCGGAGTTTCTCCGCGGCCAGCGCGCGACCCGCGAGATCCAGGACCCGGAGAGCGGCGAGACACTCGTCAAGAAAGGCAAGCTCATCAGCCAGCGTGCCATCGCCCGGCTCAAGGCTTGCGGGGCCGACTCGATTCCTATCGATGTGGAAGACAGTGTGGTGGGCAAGGTGGCGGCCCACAACATCGCGGCTCCCCAAAACGGAGAGGTGCTGGTGCGGGCCAATGAGATCCTCGACGAAGAGTCGCTGCAGAAGATTCTCGACGCCGGCATTACCACCTTTGAATTGCTCCTCAGCGACAGCGGCAGCAGTAGTGATTCCATTCGCAAGACCCTGTTGCTGGACAAGGTGGAGAGCAAGGAAGAGGCCCTGATCGAGATCTACCGGCGCATGCGGCCGGGCAACCCCGCCACCCAGGAAGTGGCCCAGGATTTCGTTGACCAGCTTTTCTTCAAGGCCTCCCACTACGATCTGTCCGGGGTGGGGCGGCTCAAAATCAACCTGCGCCTGGGCGTGGAGACCGACATCGAGCTGCGGACCTTGCGCAAGGAGGACATTTTGCTCACCGCACGGACCCTGGTGGAGTTGCGCGATACCCAGGGCCAGGTGGACGACATCGACCACCTGGGCAACCGTCGGGTGCGGGCCGTGGGCGAGCTGTTGGAAAACCAGTACCGCATCGGGCTGGTGCGCATGGAGCGGGCCATCAAGGAGCGCATGAGCCTGCAGGAAGTCGACGCCCTCATGCCCCACGACCTGGTCAATCCCAAGCCGGTGTCGGCGGTGGTCAAGGAGTTTTTCGGCACCAGCCAGCTCTCCCAGTTCATGGACCAGACCAATCCGTTGTCGGAAACCACCCACAAGCGCCGCCTGTCGGCCCTGGGTCCCGGTGGGCTCACCCGGGAACGGGCCGGCTTCGAGGTGCGGGATGTTCATCCGAGCCACTATGGCCGGATCTGTCCCATCGAGACACCGGAAGGACCGAATATCGGGCTCATCGTTTCCTTGTCCACCTATGCTCGGGTCAACGAGTACGGGTTCATCGAAACCCCCTACCGTGTGGTGCGCGACACCACCGTGACCAGTGAGGTACGGTTTCTGTCCGGCTTCGAGGAAAAGGCGCATCCCATCGCCCAGGCCAACGCCCCGGTGGATGAGGAGTGGCGTTTTGTCAACTCCCTGGTCACCTCCCGGGTGGAAGGCGAGTTCATGATGGTGCCGCGGGAAGACATCGAGCTGATGGACGTGTCCCCGGACCAGCTCGTGAGCGTGTCGGCTTCCTTGATCCCTTTTCTGGAAAACGATGATGCCAACCGGGCATTGATGGGATCCAACATGCAGCGCCAGGCGGTGCCGCTGATTCAGTCGGAAGCGCCACTGGTGGGTACCGGAATCGAAGAAGTGGTCGCCCGGGACTCGGGAGCGGCCATTGTGGCCAAGCGCGACGGGGTGGTGGTGGATGTGGACGCCGGACGTATCGTGCTGCGCCATGACGACGATAACCCCAAGCGGCCGCCGGTGACGGTGTACAACCTGTCCAAATTCGTCCGTTCCAACCAGAACACCTGCTTCAACCAGCGGCCCATCGTGGCCAAAGGGCAGCGGGTGCGCGCCGGGGATGTGATCGCCGACGGTCCGGCCACCGAAAAGGGAGAACTGGCCCTGGGACGCAACGTCACGGTGGCGTTCATGCCCTGGGGGGGGTACAACTTCGAGGACTCGATCCTGGTGGGCGAGCGGCTCCAGCGGGATGGTATCTATACGTCGGTGCACATCGAGGAATTCGAGGTGGTGGCCCGGGACACCAAACTGGGCAAGGAAGACATCACCCGCGACATCCCCAACGTGGGGGATGAGGCGCTCAAGGACCTGGACGACAGCGGCATCGTCCGTCTCGGGGCCGAGGTGAAGGCCGGGGACATCCTGGTGGGCAAGATCACCCCCAAGGGCGAAACCCAGTTGTCACCGGAGGAAAAGCTCCTGCGCGCCATTTTCGGCGAAAAGGCCGGTGACGTGAAAGACACCTCCTTGCGGGTGCCGCCGGGAGTGACCGGCATCGTCATCGATGCCAAGGTCTTTTCCCGCCGCGGTACCGAGAAGGATGACCGCACCCGCGAGATCGAGGATGAAGAGATCCGCCAGATGGAAAAGGACCGCGCCGACGCCCTGGCGGTGATCGGGGAGGTGGCCGCCGAACGGCTGCTGATTCTGTTGGACGGGGCCACCGCGGCCGCGCCGATCAAGAAAGGCAAGAAGACCGTGGTGGCCAAGGGGACCAAGATCAGCGCGGCCGCTCTCCAGGGACTGCCGGTGGCTCAGTTGGAGGCCGTGGCGGTGGAAGAAGCCGAGATCACTGAACATCTCCAGGAACTGCTCGACCGCTACCGGGCTCAGGTCAAACGGGTCCACGAGGATTTTGAGAACCAGGCCAACCGTTTCGAGAAGGGAGACGACCTGCCACCGGGGGTGATCAAGATGGTCAAGGTCTACGTGGCGATGAAGCGCAAGCTGTCGGTGGGCGACAAGATGGCCGGTCGCCACGGTAACAAGGGCGTTGTGTCCCGGATTCTGCCCGAGGAGGACCTGCCCTACTTCGCCGACGGGACGCCGGTGGACATGGTGCTCAATCCCCTGGGGGTTCCCTCACGCATGAACGTCGGCCAGGTGTTGGAAATTCACCTGGGGCTGGCGGCCAAGGGGCTCGGCGACCAGATCAACCGTCTTCTCGCGGAACGGCGGACCGAAGAGCTCCGCGCCAAGTTCAAGCGGATCTTCAGCGACGCCGATTCCGGCAAGATCATCGATGCCCTGGATGATACCGGCCTGCTGGATTTCGCCGGTTTTTACCGAAACGGGGTGCACATGGCCACGCCGGTCTTCGATGGCGCCAAGGAAGAAGAGATCAAGGACCTGCTCAAGGAGGCCGGTCTGCCGACTTCCGGTCAGGCGACCCTTTACGACGGGCGCAGCGGAGAAGCGTTCAAAGAGAAGGTGACCGTCGGGACCATGTACATGCTCAAGCTGCACCACCTGGTTGACGACAAGATCCACGCCCGCAGCATCGGCCCATACTCCCTGGTGACCCAGCAGCCTCTGGGCGGCAAGGCTCAGTTCGGCGGGCAGCGTCTGGGTGAGATGGAAGTCTGGGCCATGGAGGCCTATGGCGCCGCTTTTGCCCTGCAGGAGTTTCTCACGGTCAAGTCCGACGACATGGCCGGCCGGACGCGAATGTACGAAAAGATCGTCAAAGGCCAGAATACCCTCGAACCGGGCCTGCCCGAGTCGTTCAAGGTCCTGACCAAGGAACTCCAGGCCTTGGGGCTCGACATCACGCTCATCGAGGACAAGTAACAAGGAGAGGATCTTGGAAACGTTATACGATTTTTTTGCCAAGCCCACCGATCCGCGGCGCTACACGGGGGTGCAGATCGCCCTCGCCGCACCGGAGCAGATCCTCAAGTGGTCCCACGGCGAAATCAAGAAACCGGAGACCATCAATTACCGAACGTTCAAGCCGGAGCGTGACGGGCTCTTCTGCGCCAAAATTTTCGGCCCCACCAAGGACTACGAGTGCAACTGCGGCAAGTACAAGCGTATGAAGCACCGCGGGGTGATCTGCGAGAAATGCGGTGTGGAGGTGATCCAGTCCAAGGTGCGCCGGGAGCGGATGGCCCATATTGCCCTGGCCACTCCCTGTGCCCATATCTGGTTTCTCAAGAGCCTGCCGAGCAAGATCGGCAACCTGCTCGATTTGACGCTCAAGAATATCGAGAAGGTGCTTTACTTCGACAGCTATGTCGTCATCGACCCCAAGGAGACCCCCCTGGCCCGCGGTCAGATGCTGCCCGAGGACAAGTACCGGGAGGCCCTGGAGCTTTACGGCAGCAAATTCGAGGCCGGTATCGGCGCCGAAGCCGTCAAGGCAATGCTCGAGCAACTCGACCTCGACAGCGAGTACCGGCAGCTCCGCGAGGATCTGCGGAGCACCGGTTCCATCGCCAAGCGCCAGAAGCTGTCCAAGCGCCTGAAAATCGTGGACGCTTTTCGCCGCAGCGGCATCGATCCGGCCTGGATGATCATGGACGTGATCCCGGTGCTGCCACCGGACCTGCGCCCGTTGGTACCCCTGGAGGGGGGGCGTTTTGCCACCAGTGATCTCAACGATCTCTATCGGCGGGTGATCAACCGCAACAACCGCCTCAAGCGGTTGATGGATCTCAACGCGCCGGACATCATCGTGCGTAACGAGAAGCGGATGCTCCAGGAGGCCGTGGACGTTTTGTTCGACAATGGGCGTCACGGGCGGGTGATCACCGGCACCAACAAGCGTCCGCTGAAATCCCTCTCCGATACCCTCAAAGGCAAGCAGGGGCGCTTTCGGCAGAACCTGTTGGGCAAGCGTGTCGACTACTCGGGGCGGACCGTGATTACCGTGGGGCCGGACCTGAGGTTGCACCAATGCGGGTTGCCCAAGCAGATGGCCCTGGAGCTGTTCAAGCCCTTCGTTTACTACCGGCTGGAGCAGAAGGGCCTGGTGTCCACCGTCAAGAGCGCCAAGAAGATGGTGGAGCGGGAGATCCCGGAGGTTTGGGACACCCTGGACGAGGTGGTCAAGGAGTATCCGGTGATGCTGAACCGGGCCCCGACGCTGCACCGGCTCGGCATCCAGGCCTTCGAGCCGATTCTCATCGAGGGCAAGGCCATTCAGCTCCATCCCCTGGTGTGCACCGCCTTCAACGCCGACTTCGACGGCGACCAGATGGCGGTTCATGTTCCGTTGTCGGTGGAAGCCCAGATCGAGGCCCGGGTCTTGATGCTCTCGAGCAACAACATCCTTTCGCCGGCCAACGGCAGCCCGATCATCGTGCCGAGCCAGGACATCGTTTTGGGGATTTACTACATGACCCGGTCCGTGGAAGGCGCCCGGGGGGAAGGGATGCGGTTCGCCTCGCCGGAAGAAGTGCGGGTGGCCTACGATGCCGGCACCGTGGATCTTCACGCCACCATCTCGGTGCGTCTGGGCGGCGGCCGTTACGAGACCACGGTGGGCCGGATCCTGCTCTGGGAGGTGATTCCCCAGGGGAATCTGATGGTGTTGCAGCACATTCTCGTGGGGAGCGAAGCCCGGGGGCGCGAAGTGGTGGCGGCCCTGGCGGCCGGCCGGCCGTTTGAAGAACTGGTGGACGCGTTTTCCGAAAGCGACGACAAGTCCAGCGCGGGGATCCTGGGGCTACTGAACAACGAGGAGTTCCGGCGGGTCTACAACTTTTCCCAAGCCGACGCGGACCAGATCTTCGCCTTGGCCGAAGGGGCCACCACGGGACCGATCCGCAGCCATGAGGGAGAACATTTTTTCAAGGTAATGGAACGGCGTCCGGAAGTCGCTTTCGAAACGGTCAACCGGGTGATGGACAAGAAGTCCCTGCGCAACCTCATCGACTATGCCTATCGCAACCTGGGACCCAAGGCCACCGTCATTCTCTCCGACCGGCTCAAGGACATCGGCTATCGCTATTCGACGATGGGCGGGATCTCGATTTCCATCGACGCCATGATTATCCCCCCCACCAAGTGGGATATCATCGGCCAGGCGGAAGCCCGGGTGGCGGAGATCGACAAGCAGTACAACGAGGGGCTGATCACCCCGGGAGAAAAGTACAACAAGGTGGTGGACATCTGGGCCAAAGCCACCGACGACGTGGCCAACGAAATGATGGAGGCCATCAAGGTGGTGCCGGTGCTCGATGAAAACGGCCAACCGATCTTCGGTGAGGACGGCCGTTCGGTGGTTTCCAAGTTGAATCCCATCTACATGATGGCCGACAGCGGGGCCCGGGGCAGCAAGGACCAGATGCGACAGCTCGCCGGGATGCGCGGCTTGATGGCCAAGCCCTCCGGCGAGATCATCGAAACGCCGATCCAGGCCAATTTCCGCGAAGGTCTCAGCGTTTTGCAGTACTTCATCTCCACCCACGGGGCGCGCAAGGGGCTGGCGGACACGGCCCTCAAAACCGCCAACTCGGGGTACCTGACGCGGCGGTTGGCCGATGTGGCCCAGGATTGTATCGTCACCGAGGATGACTGCGGGACCCTCATGGGGGTGGACGTGGAAGCGTTGATGGAAGGCGGTGAGGTCATCCAGGGCCTGGGCGAACGGATTCTGGGACGCATTGCCATGGAGGACATTCTCGACCCGTTCAACGACGCCGTGTTGGTCAAGCGCGGCCAGGAGATCGACGAAAAGGCGGTGCGCCTCATCGAAGATGCCGGCATCACCCGGGTCAAGATTCGCAGCGTACTTACCTGCAAGACCAAGGTGGGGGTATGCGCCGCATGCTATGGGCGGGATTTGGCTCACGGCAAGCGGGTGGAACACGGACAGGCCATCGGAATTCTTTCGGCCCAGTCCATCGGAGAGCCGGGGACCCAGCTCACCATGCGCACGTTTCACATCGGTGGCACGGCAAGCCGGCGGGTGGAGCAGGCCGATGTCAAGGCCCGGGTGGAAGGCAAGGTGCAGTATCTCGAGCTGAAGGTGGTGACCAATGCCAACGGGGCCAGGGTGGTGATGAACCGCCGTGGCGGTGAGCTGGTCATCATCGGTGAAACCGGTCGTGAGCGTGAGCGGTTGCCGGTGATCTTCGGCGCCCACCTCCAGGTGGAGGACGGGGCCGAGGTCAAGGCCGGCGATCTCATCGCCGTCTGGGACCCCTTCGCCACCCCCATTATTTCCGAGGTGGACGGCACGGTGAAGTTCGGAGATATTTTTCCCGGTCGCACCTTGCAAGAAAAGGTCGACCCGGTGACCGGAAAGGTGATCCGGACCATCAGCGAGTCCAAGAGCGGAGAGGAGCGGCCGCGTATTTCCGTGAAGGACGAGGAGAACCGCACCGCCAAGTTGCCCAGCGGCAACGGCATGGCACGCTACTTTTTACCCATCGAGGCCATCATCCTGGTGGAGGAAGGGGATCCGGTGCGTGCCGGCGACGTCATTGCCAAGCTGCCCCGGGCCACCACCAAAACCAAGGACATCACCGGCGGTTTGCCCCGGGTGGCGGAACTTTTCGAGGTACGGCGTCCCAAGGAAGTGGCCGTCCTCAGTGAGATCGACGGGTATGTGTCCATCGCCAAGGCCTCCAAGAAGGGTAAACAGAAGATCACCATCACACCGGTGGAGGCCGGGGAGAAAAAGGAGTATCTCATCCCCCGGGGCAAGCACATCAATGTTTACGATGGTGATTATGTGAGGGCCGGCGAGCCGCTGATCGGCGGCATGGCGGTGCCCCAGGATATTCTGAGCATCAAGGGGGAAATCGCCCTGGCCCGCTATCTGGTGGACGAGGTTCAGGAAGTCTATCGCCTCCAGGGGGTGCGCATCAACGACAAGCACATCGAGGTAATTGTGCGCCAGATGATGCGGCGCGTGAAGGTGCTCACCGTGGGCGACACCGATTTTATCCCGGAGGAGCAGGTGGATCGGGTGCGTTTCGATGAAATCAACCGCGAGGTGATGGAAAAGGGCGGCGAGCCGGCCACGGCCGAGCCGTTGATCCTGGGGATTACCAAGGCTTCGCTCAGTACGGAGAGCTTCATCAGTGCCGCCTCGTTCCAGGAGACGACCAAGGTGCTCACCGACGCCGCCATCCAGGGCAAGGTCGACAGTCTCAGCGGGCTGAAGGAAAACGTGATCATGGGGCGCCTGATTCCAGCGGGAACCGGGGTGGATTATTACAAGGGAGTCGATGTTGAATTGAAAAGCGCTTGACTTTTGGTCGCAAGCGGGATACACATCCCCTTTTATCGACTTCAGGTTTCGATTTGCGGCCCATTTTGAGGCGTGAGCGAGGAGATTATGCCGACCATCAACCAGCTCGTTCGTAAAGGCAGACAGCGGGTCAAGAAGAAAAACAACACCCCGGCGTTCAAGGGGGCACCTCAGAAGCGGGGGGTGTGCACTCGGGTCTACACCTCGACGCCGAAGAAGCCCAACTCGGCATTGCGGAAGGTGGCCCGTGTCCGTCTGACCACCGGAATCGAAGTGAACGCTTACATCCCGGGCATCGGGCACAACCTCCAGGAACACTCGGTGGTGCTGGTGCGTGGCGGCCGTGTCAAGGACCTGCCCGGCGTGCGCTATCACATCGTGCGCGGCACCCTGGACACCCTCGGGGTGGAGGATCGACGACAGGGCCGTTCCAAGTACGGCGCCAAGCGTCCGAAGTAGAACCCTAGGATTCGTGCCGTCGCCTTCGGGTCGATGGCCAGTGAAAAACTTTACATTCAAGAAAATGGTGTAGCCGATGCCGAGAAGAAGAGAAGTCCCCCAGCGGCAGGTCCAGCCGGACGCCAAATACAACAACCGGCTGGTGGCCAAGTTCATCCGCTCGCTGATGCGCGACGGCAAGAAGAGTACCGCCGAAAAGATTCTCTACGATGCCTTGGCCGTGGTGGAGCAGAAAACCAACGATGCGCCGGTGAAGGTGTTCGAGCAGGCGGTGGACAACGTGCGGCCCATGATCGAAGTCAAGAGCCGCCGGGTGGGGGGGTCGACCTATCAGGTCCCCACCGAGATCCGACCGAGCCGTCGCACGGCCCTGAGCATCCGCTGGTTGATCAGCTACGCCCGCAGCCGTTCGGACAAAGGCATGGCCGCCAAGCTGGCCGGAGAGCTACTCGACGCTGCCAACCGGCGGGGAGCGGCGGTGAAAAAGCGCGAAGACACCCATCGCATGGCCGAAGCCAACAAGGCGTTCGCCCATTTCCGCTGGTAGCGGAACCGAGTGCGGATGGTTAATTCGACATTGAAATTTAATAAATGGATGGCATGCATCCTACTGGGCTGACAGCTGGAGGACGGGAAGATGGCGAAGGAAAAGTATGAGAGGAAGAAGCCGCATGTGAACGTGGGGACGATCGGGCACATCGACCACGGCAAGACGACGTTGACGGCGGCGATCACCAAGCAGTTGGGGATGAAGGGTCAGGCG
>JACDJA010002307.1_pt1 | contig 13886 bp, 13 predicted proteins | sample 7449241 | NCBI WGS metagenome assembly JACDJA01 (sample SAMN14253289, study PRJNA609438) | sludge metagenome | isolation source: initial anaerobic sludge | collected 2018-12-20 | reverse complement strand
CTGTCCAATGACATATTGATCCAGTGTTTCACAAATTTCATGTGGGGTCGGCAAACTTGTTTTAGATAGTTTGGCCGTTTCATCAACCTGTATTTCTTCGCGAATAATGTCATTACAAAGGTCGATACACTCATCGCAAATGAATACAGATGGCCCGGCAATTAACTTCCGGACCTCTCGCTGACTCTTTCCGCAAAAAGAACAATACAAAAGTTTTTCGTCATTTGTTTTTTCAGACATTATTCCACCCCACAATCATCAAACGAATATTGCTCTTGTTCAACAGGAACAATTTGATTTTACTCGTGTTTTACTTTCCTGCTCGTTAATACTGCATCCACTAAACTATACTTTACGGCTGCTTCTGCGCCGAGAAAATTGTCACGATCAGTATCTTTCTCAATAGTTCTAATCGTTTGACTGGTATGTTTAGCCAAAATTTCATTTAAACGACCTTTCAGTGCCAAAATTTCCTTAGCGTGTATTTCTATGTCGGATGCTTGTCCCTGAAATCCGCCCAGTGGCTGATGGATCATAACGCGTGAATTGGGTAGGCAATAACGCTTGCCTTTGGCGCCCGCAGTAAGCAGCAAGGCACCCATGCTGGCAGCTTGTCCTATGCAAAGTGTGCTGACATCCGGTTTAATGAATTGCATGGTGTCATACACAGCTAGTCCTGCCGTGACAAGCCCGCCGGGCGAATTGATATATAAGGAAATATCTTTCTCTGAATTTTCAGATTCTAGAAATAAGAGCTGCGCAATTACCAAGTTGGCAGATGTTTCTGTAACCGGGCCCACTAAAAAAATGATTCTTTCTCTGAGCAGCCTTGAATAAATATCGTAGGCGCGCTCTCCGCGACCACTGGACTCGATTACCATGGGAATCAAACCCAGTCCTGTAGTATTCAATTCGTTTTTCTCCCAATCAAGTATTGGTTGCATGTGAATATCCCATTAGTTCATCGAAAGTGACATTCTGATCAACGATATTGGCTCTGTCCAGTATCCATGATACGGCGTTATCCTCCAGAACAAGCGGTTCTATTTCCTTGATTCGTTCAGGTGAAGCGAAGTGCCATTTGACGACCTGTTCAGGATTTTCGTAACTTTGAGCATGTTCTTCAATAAAACTTTTGATTTGCTCAGGCTTTACACCTAATCCGTGTGTTTCGATCAACCTGGATAAAATGAGTCCCAGCCTGACGCGCCGCTCAGCTCTTTCCAGAAAGGTATCTCTTTGCAAATTGGAGGCTTTAGGAAAACCACGTGCTGTCCGGGTATCTTGTACTTCTTCTATTAGCCGATCTATTTCCTGTTGAACCAAAATTTTGGGGATATCTACTGAAATCTTATCCAGTAGGGATTGCATGACTTGTTCTTTGAGTTTTACCCGGATACGCTGGGTTGTTTCACGCTGAAGATTAGCCTTGATTTCTGATTGCATTTTTTCAACATTACCATCTTCAATCCCTAGCGACTTGGCAAATTCACCATCCACGTCCGGTAGCTTAGGAGCTTCAACCTTATTGAGTGTAATTGTAAAAGTTACTTTCTTTCCGGCAACTTCTTTTCCTGAATAGTCTTCAGGAAAAGTCATATCAAACGTTTTCTCCTGTCCTGTACTCATGCCCAGGATAGATGCCTCGAAATCTTCCAGAAGATGCCCGTTTCCAAGAATGACACTGTAATTATCTGCCTGGCCACCAGCAAAGTTCTTTCCGTCCAGGGATCCCCGGTAATTGATATTAACCCGGTCACCCGTTTGTGCCGGACGATCTACCGACTCATAGTTTGTTCGCTGTTTACGCAGAACTTCCAGTGTTTTCTGGATTTCCACGTCGCCAATCTGTAAAACAGGTTTGTTGATTGTAATCGAATTTAAATCACCCAGTTCGATATTAGGATAGATTTCAAATGTTGCGCGGAATTCATAGTTTGAATTATCTGTTCCGGGATTTCTGGATTCAAAGTTTGGAACACCTGCAATGCGATAGTTTTCTCGATTAATACTTTCGCTAAACTGTTGTTGCAACAACTCTCCCAGCACTTCGTGCTCAATCTGATGGCCGTATTGCTGTGCAACTATTTTCATAGGAACTTTGCCCGGACGGAATCCCTGTATCTTGATTTTTGGAGCCAGGCGCTTCAGGCGCTGACCCACTTCGGCTTCGACTTTTTCCCGTGAAACAGAGAGTTCAATATTGCGCTCCAGTGGATTGGAGGCTTCCTCTTGTGTCTGCATCTATTTTCCTGAGCTGATACGTAACATTGATTAAACAAGTGGTATGATCGTGCTAGGTTGGCCAAGCCTGAATATTCCGTGGTGCGAAAGGGGGGACTCGAACCCCCACACCTCATCGGCGCCAGAACCTAAATCTGGTGCGTCTACCAATTCCGCCACTTTCGCGCGCCGGGCTATTCAAAAATTAGCGGGATTCAGAATTCCCAAAAACAAGATGATTTTTGCTCACACAGTTGTGCCGCAGCTTGTTTTTCAGCGAATCACACCACACCCCTTTATAGCCAATTATACTCGCTTCTAACAACCGGGGCAGATTTCCTGTCCGTTGTGCGGTTAATCTTTTTGGCAATTGAACGTTTTGCCAGTTACTCCAGTACTATTTGGTCCCATCAGGAAGAGATAAGTCCCCATCAGATCTGCCGGTTTGGGTAATAAACGGTTATTGCTGCCCGGATGAGTTTTGGTACGTTGTGGCGTGTCTGTAGCTCCAGGAATCAGTGCGTTAATGCGTAAATTTGGATAAATCTCCCACTCCTCAGACTGAATTTTGACCAATGCTTCCACCCCTGCTTTCGCTACTGCAAAAGCACCCCAGTAGGCTGTGGGTACTTGGCCGTGGGTGTCTCCCGTCATGATTACACTGGCATCCTGGGCGGTCTTGAGCAACGGAAAACAGGCGCGAGTCAGCATTGCAGGGATGAGAAGATTGATCTGCATGGTGGTTTGCCAGTGCTCAAGTGTATGGAATTCAAGTGGCATTGGGCCGGTGGTCCAGGCGACATTGTGCAAAATACCATCCAGCCGACCAATTTGGGAGGCTATTGCCCCAGCTAGTTCCACAATGCCAGTTTCAGTAGCCTGTTCGAAATCAAATGGCAGAATGATTGCTGATGCTCTGCCGAGCGTCTCGATTTCATCATAAACCTGCTCAAGCTTCTCGGTTTTACGGCCATGTAAAATAATCGTGGCGCCATATTTTGCGAAAGTGAGTGCTGCAGTGCGCCCAATACCTTGTCCTGCACCTGTAACCAGGATAACCCGGTCTGCAAGCAAATTCCGGTCATCCGGATAAGTTTTTAAAGTATCCAATATATTTATCTCAGCACGACCGATAGAAGTTAAAAACCACAACGTCCGGTTTTTTGCATACCGATCCGTTGTGGTTCATTATTGTTAACAGATAGACCGATTGGAGTCGGTTACATGTCCATACCGCCCATGCCACCCATACCGCCCATGCCGGCACCTGCCCCAGGCGAATCTTCTTTTGGAAGCTCTGCAACCATTGCGTCCGTCGTCAGAATCAATCCTGCAACTGATGAGGCGTTTTGCAGAGCCGAGCGGGTTACTTTGGTAGGGTCCAGCACGCCCATAGCAACTAGATCGCCATATTCACCCGTTGCAGCATTGTAACCAAAGTTACCTTTACCTTCCTTAACTTTGTTGACGACTACAGAAGCTTCATCTCCGCAGTTGGTTACGATCTGGCGTAGTGGCTCTTCCAGTGCACGCAAAACAATTTTGATGCCGGAATCCTGATCATGGTTGTCGCCTTTGACCTTGCTCACAGCATCAATTGTACGCAGCAGGGCGACGCCACCACCAGGAACAATACCTTCTTCAACCGCAGCGCGTGTTGCGTGAAAGGCATCTTCAACGCGAGCTTTTTTCTCTTTCATCTCCATTTCCGTGGCAGCGCCAACCTTGATTAGAGCTACACCCCCAGCCAGTTTGGCTACGCGTTCTTGAAGCTTCTCGCGATCATAGTCACTGGTTGCTTCTTCGATTTGTTTGCGAATCTGTGTAACGCGTGCTTCAATGGCTTTGGTATCTCCGGCACCATCAATAATGGTGGTGTTTTCCTTGCCAACTTCAACGCGTTTAGCCTGGCCCAGATCTTCCAGTTTAGCTTTTTCCAGGGATAAACCGACTTCTTCGGCAATCACCGTACCACCCGTCAGGATCGCGATATCTTCCAGCATAGCCTTACGACGATCACCAAAACCAGGTGCCTTGACTGCGCATGTTTTGAGGATGCCGCGAATATTGTTCACGACCAGTGTTGCCAGGGCTTCACCATCAACATCTTCAGCAATGATCAGCAGTGGTTTACCTGCTTTGGCTACTTGTTCGAGTATTGGCAGAAGGTCACGAATATTGGATATTTTTTTGTCGTGCAACAGAATGAAAGGGTTTTCGAGTGCTGCAATCTGTTTCTCAGCGCTGCTGACAAAATAGGGAGAGAGATAACCTCGGTCAAACTGCATGCCTTCCACGACATCCAGCTCATTTTCCAGGCCGGAACCATCTTCAACCGTAATGACGCCTTCCTTGCCGACTTTATCCATTGCTTCAGCAATGATTCTGCCGATTTCGGCATCGGAATTGGCAGAAATGCTGCCAACTTGAGCGATTTCCTTGCTGGTGGAACATGGCTTGGAAAGTTTTTTCAATTCTTCAACAGCGGCGCTAACTGCCTTTTCGATCCCGCGCTTCAGATCCATTGGATTCATTCCGGCTGCGACATAACGCATACCTTCCTTGACGATGGCTTGTGCTAAAACAGTTGCCGTCGTTGTGCCATCTCCTGCTGTATCCGAGGTTTTGCTGGCGACTTCCTTGACCATTTGTGCGCCCATGTTTTCGAACTTGTCTTTCAGTTCAATCTCTTTCGCAACCGATACGCCATCCTTAGTAATGGTGGGGGCGCCGTATGAACGCTCCAGTACAACATTGCGTCCTTTAGGGCCCAACGTCACTTTAACCGCATCTGCCAGTACATTTACGCCAGTGATTACGGCGCTGCGCGCTGCATCTCCAAATCTTACTTCTTTAGCTGCCATATCTTTACTCCTGATTTCAGTTGGTTATTCAACGATCAATTAACCTTCAATCACACCCATGATGTCTTCTTCACGCATTACGAGGAACTCTTCGCCCTTAATTTTGACAGCCTGGCCGGCATATTTGCCGAAGAGTACCTTGTCTCCGACTTTAACTTCCAATGCGCGGATTTTGCCGTCTTCGCCCGCCTTTCCTTTACCTACAGCGATGATCTCACCCTGATCCGGTTTTTCTGCGGCGGTATCGGGAATTACGATACCGGACGCGGTCTTGCGTTCTTCTTCCAGCCGTTTAACAATTACACGGTCATGCAAAGGGCGAATATTCATAGTCCTTTTCTCCTACAATGGTTAACAAAAACGAAAGATCTGGTCATATTTGAATCTGATTCAATGAGTTTCATCAACAATCGCTGAGTCTCGTAACAACCTATTATTAGCACTCAACGACGTTGAGTGCTAATAATAGAGGCTATTATAAGGAATTTCAAGACAGTGAATGATAAAAAAGTAACTTTGCACACCCATCAGAGTGTCTGGCATCCCTGCACCCAGATGAAGCATCACGAAGCATTTCCCCCGATATTAATCACCAGGGGAGAGGGTGTGTGGCTGTATGGTGCAGATGGTAAGCGCTATCTGGATACAATCAGTTCATGGTGGGTCAATTTATTTGGGCACTGCAATCCTCGTATCAATGCTGCCATCATTGACCAACTTAGCAAGCTGGAACACGCGATGCTGGCTGGATTGATTCATGAGCCAGTAGTAGAGCTGTCAGAACGATTGAGTGCCATAACGCCAGGAAACCTGAGTCATTGTTTCTATGCCAGCGATGGTTCGTCAGCCAATGAGATTGCGCTGAAAATGAGTTTTCACTACTGGCAGCAATGTGGTTTCCCCGATAAAACCCAATTCGTTAATCTGCAGAATGGTTATCATGGAGAAACCCTGGGGGCGTTATCGGTCACCGATGTCCCGCTTTTTAGACAAATTTATGCACCGCTGTTACGCCCTGCGCATCCGGTACCTACCCCTGATTGGCGTGTTGCTGAAACTGGAACAACCCCGGAAACTCATGCGCTGAAGGCTGCCGCTGAATTGGAGAGTTATCTCGCACAACATCATGCCAGTACAGCGGCTCTGATTCTGGAGCCTCTTATCCAGGGAGCGGGCGGAATGGGAATGTACCACCCGGTTTATCTGCAACGGGCACGGGAAATATGCGATACCTACCGGGTTCATTTAATCGCAGATGAGATTGCGGTTGGATTTGGTCGAACAGGCACTCTGTTTGCATGTGAACAAGCTGGAATCACGCCGGATTTTATGTGCCTTGCCAAAGGGTTAAGTGGGGGCTATTTGCCGCTTTCAGTGGTCATGACTAATGATGCAGTCTATCGTGCGTTTTACCGTGATGAAATTAACCAGGCTTTTCTCCATTCGCACTCCCATTCCGGCAATATTCTTGCCTGTCGGGCAGCCCTGGCAACGCTCGATATCATTGAGCAGGATAATGTGATCGAAACAAACCGTAAAAAAACTGATTTTCTCAATCAATGTTTACAGCCTGTTCGGGAGCACCCGGATGTCAAGAATTTCCGCAACTGCGGTATGATTTGGGCGTTTGAAGTGGATAACCCCCAACCGGATTTCACACACCGCTTTGCGCAAAAGGGACTGGAACAACAACTTCTGATTCGTCCCATGGGCAACTCGGTCTACATCATGCCGCCGTACATTATTAATGAAGAGGAAATGGAATTGATGGCCCGGGGTATTCTGCACATTCTCAATAGAATATAAATACCCATGCAGATTACCTTTCTGGGCGGTGTTGGAGAAGTCACCGGATCATGTTACCTGGTTGAAACGGATGATGTGCGCTTTCTGGTGGATTGCGGTATGTTCCAGGGCGGGCGGGATGCAAGTCGTAAAAATCATGCCGCAATCAATTTTAATCCGGAATCAATGGATTTTGTTTTGCTAACACATGCCCATGTGGATCATTCTGGGTTATTGCCGCGCTTGAGTGTGCTCGGATTCAGAGGGCCTGTCTACATGACCCCGGCCACGGCAGATCTGCTTTCAATCATCCTGAAAGATAGTGCTCATATTCAGGAAAAAGAAGCAGAGTGGCATACAAAAACGGCATTGCGTAATAAACGTTCGCTACGTTATGAAAATGTCCCGCTCTACACTGTTACCCAGGCAGAAGCATTTCTTAAACAAATGCGAGGTGTCAATTATGACGAAACATGTCAGCCGCATCCATTAGTGCAGTGTCGATTTCGTGATGCTGGACACATTATTGGATCAGCCATCATTGAGGTCTGGCTGAAGTCCGGTTCCAGGCAGAGAAAAATTGTTTTCTCGGGTGATCTGGGGCAGCCGGGCCATCCTATCGTGCGCGATCCGACATTTATCAAAGAGGCTGATTATCTGTTGGTTGAATCCACTTATGGCAACCGTTGCCATCGCAGCATGCAAGACACACGCGATGAAATGGTGGAAATCATTTGTCAGACACTGATCCATAAACGCGGCAATATCATCGTACCGGCGTTTACTGTTGGCCGTACTCAGGATTTGTTATTTCTGCTGACGGATCTGCAGCGTCAGGGGCGCCTGGGAGTGATGGATATTTACGTGGATTCACCTATGGCGTTGGCTGCTACGGAAATCACACTCAGACATAGAGAATTATTTGATAAGGAAACTATCGATATCATGAACTGGCACAGCCAGCATAATAAGAATCTGCGGATTCATTTTGTGCAGGAAGTCGAGGATTCAATCAGGCTCAATCACATACAATCCGGCGCAATCGTTATTTCTGCCAGTGGTATGTGCGATGCCGGGCGCATTAAATATCACCTGAAATATAACTTGCCCAGACCTGAATGCAGCATTTTGTTTACCGGCTTTCAGGCTGCGGGTACCTTGGGGCGCAGATTAGTGGATGGTAGTAAAAATGTTCGTGTTTTTGGTGAACAAATTCCTGTGCACGCATCTATTCATACGGTTGGCGGGCTTTCTGCCCATGCTGATCAGGAGAATCTGCTTGATTGGTTAAGAGGATTCAGCCAGCCTCCGCGAAAAACTTTCATCGTGCATGGCGAACCGGGTAGTGCCGAAGCTTTTGCCTGTGCAATCCGGGAACAATTACAGTGGCCGGTGAGTATTCCTCAGCGCATGGATTCAGAACGACTGGGCTGATTCTATTTTCAGCTGAAAGTAGAATCAGCAATTTTCAAACTTCTTCCCGAATCATTATTGCGTTGTATCAACCAGAAAACAGCATTAGCAGCAGTCGATTATTTGGTTTTGCTGTTTGTCAGAACGAATTCAGCCAGACGTTGCGCGGGTTCGCCGGTAATGTTGGGGAAGGCTGTCATTGTCATGCCGCCTTTTTGAACTTTCTCGATAATGGCTTCTTTGGTATTCATCTTGGCGCTCAAGAGCATGACCTTGCCATCTGTTTCAGGTTTGTGACATTTAGTGCAGCTTGCGAAAAAAATATCTTCGCCACTAGCATTTTCTGCCGGGGTATAAGTGTCGGTCTTCGCACATCCTGTCAAGCTGATTACTGCAGAAACCACCAACAATCCAATCGTTCTTTTCATTTTTCTCTCCGTTTAACAAGGGCGGACATTATAGCCGCTATCCATCTTAATTTAATTATTGCTGCAAGCTTATGTGGTGTGCTTGTAAAAATGTTTGATGTTAGTATCTTCAGCCCGGTTAAACAGTTGGAAAACAAACCTCTCTTGCTACGGAATAGATCATGAAAATTGCCACCTGGAATGTCAACTCACTCAAAGTTCGATTACAGCAGGTAATCGACTGGCTGAACGTCAATCAACCAGATGTATTGTGTTTGCAGGAAACCAAGCTTCAGGATGAATTCTTCCCGGTGGATGAACTTGCGCAGGCGGGTTACCAGTCAATCTATGCTGGTCAAAAGACATATAACGGCGTTGCTTTACTGAGTAAAGTAACAGGAGTGGATGTTTGCGCGGCCTTGCCCGATTTTGATGATCCACAGAAAAGGCTGATTGCAGCAACCTATGGAGATTTGCGTATTATTTGTGTGTATGTGCCGAATGGGGAGCGTGTTGATTCAGAAAAATATGCCTATAAACTGAGGTGGTTGTCGATACTCAATTCTTTTTTGCAACAGGAGCGGACACGTTACGGCAAGGTGGCATTACTAGGAGATTTCAATATTGCTCCGGAGGATCGTGATGTTTATGATCCTGAGGCCTGGAAGGGACAAGTGTTGTGCAGCGAGGCTGAGCGGCAAGCCTTTCGCGGATTGTTAGATACAGGATTTGTTGACAGTTTTCACCTGTTCGAGCAGCCTGAAAAAATATATACCTGGTGGGATTATCGTATGATGGCTTTCCGCCGGAACAGAGGGTTGCGTATTGATCATATTTTGCTGAGTCATGAAACGGCAGACAGTTGCGCTACCTGGCAAGTGGACAAGGCACCCAGGAAACTGGAACGGCCGTCAGATCATGCACCGGTTTGGGTGGAGCTGGCGTAAGCAGCAAGAAATCTGAATTTTATGTGTGAAAAGCTTGAGGGCGTGAATGATTATCGGATTACCCAAAGAGACGAAAGAGGATGAATACCGGGTCGGACTTACTCCGGGCAGCGTACATACACTGACTGAGCGAGGGCACCGGGTGCTGGTTGAAACCGGAGCAGGTGCGGGCAGTATTATTTCCGATCAGGATTACCGGGAAGCCGGTGCAGAAATTGTGATGCGCGCCGCAGATGCCTGGGCAGCTGAATTGGTCGTCAAGGTAAAAGAGCCAACCGAAGTGGAATATCAGTATTTGCGAAAGGATTTACTGCTGTTTGCTTATCTACATCTGGCTTCAAATAGAGCCCTAGCAGAAAAACTGCTCGCCAGCGGCGTCAGTGCAATTGCCTATGAAACAGTGCAGACGGCATTCGGCGCATTACCGTTATTGACACCCATGAGCGAGGTAGCGGGGCGCATGGCGGTGCAGATTGGCGCAACCTATCTGTTAAAAACCCAAGGGGGGCGGGGAGTGCTGATGGGTGGGGTGCCAGGCGTTGCCCCAGCCAATGTAGTCATTCTGGGCGCAGGGGTAGTGGGCACCAATGCTGCGGTAGTAGCAACCGGAATGGGGGCGATGGTGACAGTGCTGGATATCAATCATGATCGTTTGAAAGCGCTGGATGACCGTTTTTCCGGACGGCTGCAAACTCGATATTGTGATGCGGTCAATGTGCGTCAGGCAGTTTACGAGGCAGATCTTGTCATCGGTGCCGTATTGATCCCCGGTGGGCGCTCACCTTGGCTAGTAACTCGGGAAATGTTGCCGCAAATGCGTGTGGGTTCAGTGATTGTTGATGTGGCAGTTGATCAGGGAGGGTGTGTGGAAACAACCCGACCGACCACACACAGCCATCCTGTTTTTGAAGTGGATGGTGTGCTGCATTACTGTGTGACGAACATGCCGGGCGCAGTTCCGCGTACCAGCACCTTTGCGTTGAACAACCAGACTGCCAGCTATGTTGCCTGTCTGGCAGATGAAGGGCTGTCAGCCTTGCAGAGCAATCAGGCGTTGATGAATGGCCTTAATATCTATCGTGGACAAGTCATGCATCCGGCAGTAGCTGAGGCTTTCGGTTTGCCGTATACATCACCGCTGGAAATACTGGTTGCTTAAAGATGGTCTGTATAACTTTCATATCGTCCTGCGGTATTGAAAACAGGCTCAAAGTACTCTTTATCGTATGTAAACTGCGTTTTTTCACCTATTTTCATCTTACCTTGACGATCTTGTTGATGCTTTTCAACACCTTGTTAATGCCAGGGCGTAACCGGGATTACAGATATGCTGTTTTGTGGTGATCCTTCAATGACTCGATCGCTATAGCTGAGATAGATCAGCACGTTACGCCTGGCATCATAGAAACGTACCACTTGTAATGTTTTAAACAGCAGCGAGGTACTTTTCTTGAATACTTCGTCTCCATCCGCCTTACCATTTTTTATTTTCTCCGGCAATGCAATTGGCCCTGTCTGACGGCAGGCGATAGAAGCCTCCGATCTATCTTCAGCCACACCTACTGTGCCGCTTATTCCCCCTGTTTTTGCTCGGCTCAGATAACACGTAGCGCCTGCTACATCCGGATCATCAAATGCCTCTACTACTATTTTATCGTTGGCACCCAGCAACTTGAATCGTGTCGATACACTGCCGATATCCTCTGCCAGTAGCGGCAGCGAATATGAACCGATAATAGTTGCCGTCCAGATCAGTATTCCCCGTTTGATCCAGCCTGGCAGGTTGGTCTGGCTGACTCTTTTCTGATGGTGTTTCATGGAAATCCTCCTTTTTTACGATAGCGCTATGACAATCCGGATGACAGAATTGATTATAGCTTTCCGGAGTATCTGCTACAGCCGAAACTTTTTGTACCAGGATACGTTTGTATTGATCACTTTACTATCCACAGTTATCCTCGCTTGACCAGTGCAATTAATGTAATACCGCAGAACCCGGCGCTGGCATAGAACGTGAAGGACGCTCCCATCTGATCCCAAAGCAGACCGGCGACCACACTGGCGATGAGCATGGCAATGCCGCTGATAAGGTTAAAGAATCCATACGCTGTACCGCGTAAATCAACCGGTGCGGCATTAGCAACCATTGTTGCCAACAGCCCCTGCGTCATGCCCATGTGAATTCCCCATAACGCGACACCTACGAGTACTGTCATCCAATGAGCATCGATAGCCAATACCAGATCAGCGACAATCAGAACAAACAGCCCTAGTGCCAGCAATATCTTGTGACTTATGCGATCGGATAACTTGCCAAAAGGGTAGGCCGATGCTGCATAAACCAAGTTCATGGCAACCATTACCAGTGGAACCAGTGCAAGTGGGATGCCACCTTGTTGAGCGCGAAGCACCAGAAATGCTTCACTGAACCGTGCCAGTGTGAATACGGCACCGATACCGACAACCCACCAGTACGTGGCATGCAAACGCATCAGATTCTCTTTGCAGATTGGATTGATACGTTTGTTACTAACGTTTTGCTTTGGCTCATGAACACCGAAGAATAGCAACGCGACCGCTAACAACCCAGGGATAACAGCAACCCAAAACACTGCCCGGAAGTCGTTTGCCCACAGTAGCATCAGGCCGGTTGCCAATAACGGGCCAAGGAATGCACCGACTGTATCCAGCGATTGTCTGAGGCCAAATGCCGCACCGCGCACCTCTATGGGGGTGATATCCGCTACCAGCGCGTCACGTGGAGCACCCCGGACACCTTTACCCACCCGATCCAACAATCGAGCCGCGAGTACAACACTGGTGACTGGGGCAATGGCAAACAACGGTTTGGTCAGTGCTCCTAGGGCGTAACCGAACAGAGCCAGTGCTTTGCGTTTGCCTAGATAGTCGCTGAGTGCGCCCGAGAATACCTTGACAATGAGTGCCGTGGATTCGGCCAGCCCTTCGATCAAGCCAACCATAAGAGCACTTGCACCCAGAGTGCCGGCCAGGAATAACGGCAGCAGACTGTGAATCATCTCGGAGGAGATGTCCATCAGCATGCTAACGAAGCCCAGTACCCAGACGCCGGAAGGAATCTTGCTGAGAATTGTTTTTTTGTCATGATGACACTTTGCTTTTACAGTCTTACCTTAGAATCCAAGCTGCTCCGCCCCCCTCAGCAGCGTTGCAAGACCAAGCAGGGCGAAGATGCCTGCCGCGATCGAGTGCACAAGTCTCATAGGAATCCTGTTTGCAAACCTGTCACCGATGAATACCGCTGGTATATCAGCGATGAGCATACCAAGAGTCGTACCAATCACAACTAAAAATGGAGAGGCATAGTGAGCGGCCAATGTGATAGTTGCAATCTGCGTCTTATCCCCCATTTCGGCCAGAAAAAAAGTGACCAGAGTCGCTCCAAACACGCTGAATCGTCTGGCAATCCGTGTTTCTTCCTCCTCAATCTTATCGGGAATCATTGTCCAGATGGCCATGCCAATGAACGATAGGCCGAGTACCCAACGCAATCCCCCGGGATTGACAATTTCAGTAATCCAGGCCCCTAGCATTCCTGCCAGGCTATGATTCACGATGGTGGCCACCAGGATTCCCAGGATGATAGGAACAGGTTTTTTGAAGCGTGCGGCGAGAATGAATGCGAGGAGTTGGGTTTTGTCGCCGATTTCAGCGAGGGCAATGATCCCGGTTGATACGAAGAACGATTCCATGAGAATTTCCTGGCCGGAAAAGACGATTGACCACGATACATCTCCGGCCTAGTGGAAGCATCGCAGTCAAAGGTCTTGCCAGGCGAAGGGCTGCCTACACCATGACCTGTTGTGGGTCAAGTATGTTGATGTAAGCCTCTTTGTGATAAAGAGTGGCTACTCCCCAATGACCTGAAAATTGTACCAGCTGGCTTTCTGAAAGTCATGAGATGACAGGTTTCGACAAGCCGCCGGTAAGTCAGAAACTGGTGATGGCCAGTAGGGTGCCCGTACAGCTCTGTAGATGTGCGTTTGCACGTGCGGCAGCAGAAACATGCACTTGCTTGATATATCTTCAGTGATAAAGGTAATTCGACTGGCAAACCAGCTCAAGACAACGCTTAAGTTACTTGACAATCTCGACCAAGGCAGCATTCCCCACCAAGGCCATCCTTGGTTGCACTATTTTTCAACCTGTTTTCGAGAATCGGAGGCTTTCATAATTCATGCCTCCCTCTATTTTTTTGATGTTTCGAT
>JACDJA010002306.1_pt1 | contig 13900 bp, 16 predicted proteins | sample 7449241 | NCBI WGS metagenome assembly JACDJA01 (sample SAMN14253289, study PRJNA609438) | sludge metagenome | isolation source: initial anaerobic sludge | collected 2018-12-20 | reverse complement strand
TAATCTAGCTCCCATACCTTTGTACATAGAGAAGTTAGAGCCTGACATCTTAGATGCTCTGTCAAAGTCAAAGAGTCCTAAACTTTCTCCTAATTGAATATGATCTTTAATCTCAAATTCAAACTTAGGTTTCTCACCCTCTGTTTTAACAACAGCGTTACTCTCTTTACCTCCAGCTACTACATCTTCATCTGGGATGTTTGGTAATACTTCTAGTTTCTCCTTTAATTCCTTCTCAATCTCTCTTAATTGTTCCTCTAAATCTTTAACCTCTGATGCTAACTCTTTTAAATTTTTGATTAAATCTAAAAACTCTTGAGAGCCTTTAGGTACAGATGCCATTTTATCATTGAAGCTATTCTGATTAGATCTCTTCTCTTCGAACTTTCTTAAAAGATCCATCCTTCTGTTATATATCTGCACTATACTATCCAAATCTAATTCCTCAGGATTCATTCTTTTAAGTAGAGCTTCCTTAACTAACTCTTTCTCATCTACTATTCTTTTGATATCTATCATATTTCTGATTACAAAATTAAAAATATCTTTACCTTATACATATTCTGATTATATTATCACTACCCCCTATTATCAAGTTAATATTCTGTATCTCTGTTTTCTGATATACTTACGCTAATGAAAAAAGAGGCTAATACATTTAAAAAGATATTAAAGAGTTCGAAGAAGATATTAATACTTACACACAAGGGTCCTGACTTTGATGCTTTCTGTAGTGCTTTAATATTAAAGGAGTTTATAAATACCCACTATCCTAAAAAGGAGGTTACCTTTAAAGCAAGACAATCACCTACTCAAAATATTCCACATATGCATGAAGTACAGATTGTAGACACATTAGAGATGGGGGATGAAGACCTAATTATCCTTACTGATGCAGGTAATTGGGATATGTGTGTAACTCATAGGGATAATATATCTCAAAGTGATGCTAAATTAGTAATCATTGATCATCATGATACTCAAAGTGATGAGAGTGATTTAAGTATTAACAACAATATGAGCTCTGCTACAGAGCAAGTTCTTTCTCTCTGTATGGATATGGAGGGTAAGAAGTTTAAAATATCAGAGGATATCTCCATATTGGGTCAGATTGGAATAATTTCTGATACTGGAAGATTTCTTTTTGAGAATACTACACCTGACACATATGTAATGATGTCAAAGTTAAGAAGGGTTAAAGATTTTGATATAGAGGAGTTTACATACAAGAACAGTAAGTTTCCATTTGAGACACTTACTCCGTTAAGGATATATCTTGCAAATATTAATATGCAGGGAGATATGGCATATACATATATAACAAAGGAGGAGATGGATGAAGTAGGAGCTACAAAGAGTGCAGTGAATAATGCACAACAGCATGTTAGAGATAATATAATTAGACATATACAGGGTATGCATTGGGGATTTGTAGTAAAGCCATCATATTATAAAGAAAATATATGGCAGGTATCATTTAGAAGTACAAAGGGATATCAGAAGGTAGACAAGATTGCAGAGGCTTTAGGTGGTGGTGGTCATGAGTACTCTTCTGCTGCAAGAGTAGAAGCTAATCAGGCTCAGGAAGCTGTACAGATAGTGCTAGATACTGTTAAGGATTTTGTTTCTCAGGAATAGATTCTTTCTTTTTCTTACTTTCATTCTCTAACTCTTTTACCTTCCACATAAATATACGGCTCCTATCCTTTGCACTAGGGTAATCAATTGCAAAACTAAATGCTTGTTCTAAGATAACTCTTGGTTTCTCTTTTGCCCATTTAATATACATAGTGATTCTCTTACTATCACCAAGTTTACCTGCTAATCTAAGTCCGTAGTACTGATACTCCTTAGATATATATTTATGTTTATCATTAAGAATATTCTTACTTTTTGAGAGTGAGGAGGTATCAAAAAGTTCACCTTGAGGAGTATCTTCCTTTTCCTCCCTTTTTAGATTTTTTAAGATATCTTTAATAGATTCCATAGATCACAGGGCAGGATATATATTATTTAAAGAATTAATTCTTTGGTTTCTGCTTACTGTTTGTTTTAAGATATTTATCTAGTTTGCCCGCATATACCTTTTTAGTAGTACTATCTATCTCTGTTCTCATTTGTGGGAAGAATGTACCCTCTCTACCTGAGACATCTTCTAGGAACCAGAATATTCTTTCACTTTGTCCATATCCACTTGTAGGAGGCATACCGTACTCTAACATTTCTACAAAATCGATATCTAGCATCTGTGCTTCATCATCTCCTAACTCTCGAAGCTCTTGTTGTTCTAAGAATCTCTCTAGTTGATCTACTGGGTCATTAATCTCTGAGTAGCCATTACCTAGTTCACTACCTGCAATGATAACTTGGAATCTTTCGGTTAATTCTGAATTCTCTTCATGTGATTTCGCTAAAGGAGATATGAATTTTGGTTGATTTATTAAAAATGCTGGTCCAGAGAGCTCTGCTCTAATTACTTTCCAAAGGTTATCTATCAATCTATTCCTATTAATATCTCCATCTAACTCTATCTTGTTCTCTTGTACAATCTTTAATATTTTCTCATCACTATCATTAAATATATCTACTCCAAACCTCTCCTTTATTACCTGTGTATAGTCGATCTCCTTCCACTCATCTGCTAAATCAAAGGTATGACCTCTTGTTGTAAACTTAGTTTTACCATATACCTTGTTTGCAATTTCAAGAAAGATTCTTCTTACTAAATCCATATTGTCTCTGAAGTTAGCATATGCCCAATACCACTCTATATCATAGAATTCCTGTAGATGTTCATCATCCATACCCTCATTTCTAAAGTGAGGACCAAATGTATATATCTTTTCTAATCCTCCCCCTATCAATCTTTTCTGATATAGCTCTGTTGAGATTCTAAGGAAGAAGTTTTGGTCTAGTGCATTGTGATGTGTAATGAAAGGTTTAGCATCTGCTCCACCAGTAACTGGCTCTAATATTGGAACTTCCACTTCTATGAAGCCTTCATTTCTAAGAAAGTCTCTCTGTACTTGCCAGAACTTAGCTTTTCTTTCAAACATTCTTAAGCTCTCTTCATTAATGACTAAATCTAAATATCTTCTTCTAAAGATCTGTTCTTTGCTATTTAATTTCCTTGGGATAGGGCGGAGTGCTTTTGTAAGAAGTCTTATCCTTTTTGTAAATATGGAAATCTCTTCTCTCTTACTCTTTCCTATCTCACCTACTACTTCTATAAAGTCGGCAAGATCTAATAGCTCTAAGTTATCCCAATCTAAGTACCCTTCTTTAAGATTACTTTCTAAAGAATCCTTCTTAATCATTACCTGTATAGTTCCTGATTGGTCCTTAAGATCAAGAAATAGTAGTTTACCGTGTGTTCTCCATGCTACTATTCTACCTGCTAGACATACCTCTTTGCCTTCAAATGAGTCATATTCATTAATTATTTCCCCTATTCTATGTTCTCTATGTGATTTAGCTGGGTATGGATTAATTCCAAGTTTTTTTAACTTTTCTATTTTCTCTAATCTTAATTCTCTCTGTCCAACCAAGTCACTTCTTTGAGACTCTTCCATTACAAGTAAAAGATAAATTAATATACTGCGATTATATCATATGAGCCTATCCTTTACTGGCCCATAGACAATCATTGTACTCATTACATTTTAATATTTAATGTAAGTCTAGGCAGAGAAATTCCCTTTGTAAAAGGTATAGCTCTATATATTACATACTACGGGATTGGTAAGCCTGGCTTTAAAGGTGGATGAGGATTTGATCTCCCTTCTCAAAGTTCTCATACAGATATTTAGCATCTTCTTCTAACATCCTAATACATCCACCACTCTTTCTTACACCTATGTTGTCCTTAGATTCATACACAGCCTTACCATTAGAATCATACCACCATATTAAACCGTGTAATCCATACCATGATTGCTGCCTACCAGAGTAGTAGAAGGCCATCCAGTATGGCATAAAGTCACCAGTAGGAGCTTTAGGATTTATACCTTTATCTACAATTGGAAATACTCCATATACTTCAGAACCTGTCTTAGGGCCAGAAAGAAGTATCTCTTTCTCTACTGCCCCATCTCTCCATACATACAGTTTCTGTCTAGAGTTATCTATCTCAATATATTTATTTGCATATTTACCATCTGTACCTGGCATCTCTTTTATCTCAACCTCTACATTTGTATCCATACCTGACTTAAACGATCTGTAAACATCTTGATATATGTTCGTTAGATCAGGTCTTACATCATCTACCCAATATACAAAAGAGCCTTTATCACTAGATGCTAAACTCTTACCACCATATCCTTGTTCAAAATGTCCTAACACCTTATCCAATACCTCTTGATATACCATTCCCTCATCTATTACTCCATCTTTCTTAACTGATTCACTAGATATATATACACAATCCTCAACATGACATACTGAGACCGTAAATTCTACATTTTCATTAACAACCTCTGTACCTAATACATCTTCATATGGGATTGAGACCTTATTTGCAGTAAAACCGTTGTAAAGGATTAAGCCTAAGAGAATAGCTAATTGAACATCAATTACTAGGGCCAGTTTTGTTAAATCTTTCTTTTTCATCTATGTATAATATAACAGAAATTTTATTAAGATGGGAGATACTGTATAATTAATCGTTTAAATAAATAAAAATATATATGCAAGAAGATTTACTACAAAAGATTACAGCGTTAGCAAAAAGAAGAGGAATAATATTCCCTAATTCAGAGATATATGGTGGTATAGGAGGCTTCTACGATTATGGTCCTGTAGGAGTAGAGATGAAGAATAATTTAAAGAGATACTGGTGGAAGAATATTGTAGATATGAGAGAGAATGTTGTAGGTATTGATGGGAGTATAATTACACATCCTAAGGTATGGGAAGCTTCTGGACATATAAAAGGTTTTGCAGATGAGGTTATTGAGTGTAAGAAGTGTCATCAGAGATTTAGACCGGAAGATATAGGAGAGAAATGTCCAAAGTGTGGTGGTAGTGAGTTTACAGATAGTAGGAAATACAATATGCTTTTTAAAACTGAGGTCGGTGTAGTTGAGGGTGAGAAGGTAGATGCATACTTAAGGGGTGAGGCTTGTCAAACAATATATTTAGACTTTCTCAATGTTGTAGATTCTACTAGGATGCAAATTCCATTTGGTATAGCACAGATTGGTAAAGCTTTTAGAAATGAGGTTACTCCTAATAGGTTAACTTTTAGAACTAGAGAGTTTGAACAGTGGGATTTACAATTCTTTGTTCATCCAGATGATATGGATAAATGGTTTGAGTATTGGAAAGAGGAAAGAATGAAATTCTATAAAGAGTTATACAGAAAGAAGGAGAATCTAAGATTCTATGAACATCCTAAAGAGAAGTTAGTTTTCTATGCAAAGAAAGCATTTGATATTGAATATCTTGCACCATGGGGTTGGGCAGAGAATGAGGGTATACATTGGAGAGGTGATTACGATTTAACTCAGCACAGTAAGTACTCAGGTAGAGATCTTAAGTATACTGATCCTACAACAGGAGAGAAGTATATCCCATGGATTGTGGAGACCTCTGGAGGTGTAGATAGGACCTTACTTATGCTTCTGTTTGATGCATATGAAGAGGAAGATTTAGGAGAGGGCAATATTAGAACTGTACTGAAAATACATCCTGAGATAGCTGCATACAAGGCTGCAATATTCCCATTGGTTGGTAACAAGGAGGAGATATCAAAAAAAGCTAGAGAGGTGTTTGCAATGCTCTCTGAGAATCATAAGGTGGTGTGGGATGATAGAGGGAATATTGGTAAGAGGTATAGATATCAAGATGAGATTGGTACACCTTACTGTATTACAGTAGATTATGAAAGTTTAGAGAATGGTACTGTTACTGTTAGAGAGAGGGATAGTATGCAACAGAAGAGGGTAAAGATAGAGGATTTAGATACTATTTTATAGTACAAAAAGGGACGCCCGACCCTCCACGGACGTCCCTCCTTGCGGTCGAAGAGACATGAATTAGCAAACTTCTAAAATTTTATACTCCGTTGTATTGCCTCGTATTTTAACTTTTACTGTATCCCCTGATTTTGATTTAAGTAATGCTTTTCCTAGAGGAGATTTATCAGATATGTAGCTCTTCTCAGGATTTGCTTCTAAAGAAGAAACTAGTTTTACATCAAAAATTTTCTTATCTTGCTTTAGCTTAACTGTAGAACCGATAGCTACTTGGTATGGTTCACAGTAATCTTTATCTTCAATTATTTCTGCATTATTTAATATATTGTTTATTTCATCTATCCTTGTCTCTACTGCTTCCCTTTCTTCTAGAATCTCTCCTAACTGAATATCATCATCGTTGAAATCTTCATTTCTTGATTGTTCCAATCTATCAGCAATTTCTTCAAGCTTAACATCTTGAAGATTTTTCCTTTCTTCCATTAATTCACACTTTTTTTCATGCGTTATTTTATATGTTTCTTTTTTCATAATGAGGGTTACTAATATAATATTACTGTACTATGATTGTAGAATATTTAGACAATCTAATCAAGTACAAACTATTTACTCATATCTGGTCTCATTGAGTCTGTATCTTCTTTGGATTTCTTTTTTCTCCAATCTAAAATCTCTTTATGATTACCTGAGAGTAATACATCTGGAACTTTCCAATTATTAAACTGTGATGGTTTTGTATATTGAGGATAGTCTAGGATACCCTTCGTGAAGGATTCATTCTCAAGAGAGTGTTCATTGCCAAGTACTCCTGGAATTAGTCTTACTACTCCGTCTACCAATGCTAAGGCAGGTAATTCTCCACCTGAGAGGACATAGTCCCCTATTGAGAATTCATAGTCTACAAGATGGTCATGTACTCTTTGATCAAATCCTTCATAGTGACCACACAGAATTATATAGTGGGTATTTGTATCTAAGGATAGCTCTTTTAATTTATTCTGTGTTAATTTTTCTCCCTTAGGAGAGGTTAGAAATACTTTGGAGTTATCCTTTTTTAAATCTTTTAAAGCATTAAAGATGGGTTGTATCATAAAGACCATACCAGGACCTCCACCATACGGTGTATCATCTACCATTTTATGCCTACTATCACTCCAATCTCTAAGGTTATGTATCTTTATTTCTACCAAACCTTTCTCTTGTGCACGTTTTAATATACTGCTATCAAGATATGCTTGAAGGGAATCTGGGAATATTGTTATTAAATCAAATTTTATCATATTTTATTAATTCTACTATTAAACCACTCATAGGTTAGTTTAATTCCATATACCTCATCTACTTTCCTATTAAAATCTTCTACCTTCTCTATGCCGTTTAGTGATTTAAGTAACTTTAAGAGTTTCTCTCTACCAAACTCTTTATCTAATATCATAACTGCCCAACCAGATTCATCGTATAAGCCTTTTCCCCCTTTTCCAAAAAATTCTAGGAAGGTGTTAAATTCCTTAGGCTTTCTCTTCAATTCCAACTGTCCAGAGGAGTAGATTGCTATTCCTTCGATAAACCATATAGGTAGATAGTCTTGGTAAAAGATTCTGGTGAATAAGTGACTCATTTCATGCTTTAATAGTGATTCATACTCTTTTTCTGAGTAAGTATGATTACTATGTTTTTCATAACTTTCGGGTGCTAAAAGATACACGTTATGGGAGCTTCCCATGGTTGTACCTACTACCCATTCTTCAGTCTTTTTTCCATATATTTTGTCAAACTCTTCCCTATTAGGAATTAGAAATATCTTAGGAGTATTTCTTGTCCATTTTATCTTAAAGAAAGTATTAAGCTCTTCTAAAGCACTTTTATAATATCCTTTGATATTATCTATGTCCTTTGCAGATTTAATTTCAAATACCATTTGAGGAAGGCGTTAGTTTAATTGGTACCGCTACGGAGAATCGAACTCCGATTACATGATTGAGAATCATGTGTCCTAACCGTTAGACGATAGCGGCGTATTCCGGTTAGCATTTTACCATATATTAACGGCCATATTCCAACATTTAAGAGAGGATTATTAGAATATATATCTCTCTCCTATTTTGGTTGACATAAAGATTGAATATAGATATCATTCCACGAATATAAAATTATGGCTAGGAAAATGGTATTAGATAAAAATAAAGAACTTCTCACAAAAGAAGGATTTAGGAAGCTAAAAAAGGGGCTTGAGAAACGTGAAGGAAAGATTAGAACTGAGCTACAAGAGACACTTAATCAAATGCGCAGTCAGGGGGATTTAAGAGAGAATGATGGGTATGCTATTGCTATTGAGGATTTTCAAAACAATGAAGCAAAGATATTAGAGATAAAGGAGAGATTACAAAGAGCAGAGGTTGTAGAGAAAAAGAAAGTAAGTAGTGTAGATATAGGATCAAATGTAACAATAGAGTGTCAAGGTGGACAGTTAAAAAGTTTCTTTATTGTAGGTGAGGATGAGGCTAATCCACTAGAATCTAAAATATCTTATAAGTCTCCTATTGGTAGTGCATTGATGGGTAAGAAGAAGGGTGCAAAACTAGATATAGAGACTCCTGCAGGAAAGACTTCATGTACTATTCTCTCAATAGAATAAAGCTTAGGGATGTAAGTACGTACCTTCATTTAATATTCTCTTTATATCTTCCATCTCTTCTAGTAGTTTACCTCCGGAGACATGGTATGAGAGACCTTTCTTTTCACAATATCTAGCACACTGTGCATCTACTGGTATATGAGCATTTGGCGTATGTGTATCATTAGGTAAGATAGAGAACATTTGAAAATACTCTTTCCAAGACATATCTCTAATAGGTTGAGCCTCAAAAAACTCTTTTGGATCTTTATCATAGATAGCATCTATATTAGATATCTTATACACCCTATCTATACCCATAATATCTGCGAAAACGGCAGCATCCATATCTGTACTCCATCCTACTTTTAATCCACCACTTACCATATATCTACCATTTCCCATATATAGATATTCATATGCATCTCCTAATTTCTTAGGTACGAATATCTCCTTGTCTTCTAGATATGAGGCTAATATTGTTGCATTAGTATGTGTGAGAGACATTGCAACACTATGTAAATCTTCTTCGTGAGTAATGGAGTCTGAAATCTTTTCTTCCATATTTCTAGATATACCTCCTCCTCCTGTTACTAATACAATATTCTCATATTCATTTTTTGCTTCCCAATACCAAAGTTTAATTCTTCTAAAAAGATCAAAGTCGATATTTAGTAGATGGTCATACAGAATAGAGCCTCCTACTTTTAGTACAATACTTTTTTTCATATGTTTAAGATTAAGATTAATGCAAGAATAGAATAGATGAAAGGTATAAGATAATCAACTAAGTGAACTTTACCTGCGAATCTAATATTCCAAAGTGAAAGTATTAGGTAGAAAGCTAAAGTACCTACTGCTGGTATTATAAATATATTTGTTGCAAAGAAAATAGATGAAGTAATGGCAACAAAAAGAGATGAGAGAAGAGAGAGACCAAAACTTGAGAGACCTTCCTTGCTGTGTATCTTTATATCAAACCAGAAGAGTATTAGAGATGTTATGAATACTAAGCCAAGAAAGAGCCATAGCCCTATACCTAATCTAACATATACACTTAGTAGTAAAAAGAATGTAGATATACACATAAAGTCAAAGACTGCTCTTGTTTGGCTTACAATTGTATATACTTTACTCAGAGAGCTTTTAACATTGATAAACAGAATTAAGAGTTGTAGAGAGGCTACTCCAATTAAGACTAAATCCATGTAAAAGGATGTGTTGTAATAGATATATAGTAGTAAAGAAGTATAGAAGATGGTTGGTAGTATGAAATATGAAAAGAATCTGTCTCTAATTGAGATTCTTTGGATTACCTCGCTATATTGTGAAATTCTTCTACCAGAGTACAATGCAAAAGCTCTTACAAACCATGTGAGAAGTAAGACTGTTCCTAATATGCCACTAACTAGAAACATAGAGCCATATACATGGGTTGAATATGAGAAATATACTGTAACAATTACAATCAAAATCAAATACAGTAATTCACTTTTTATTTCTAATTTCTTTTTCAATTTTGGGCAGTTTTAATTAATAAGTCCTCCGAATCCTTTAAATACTCCAACTAAAATAATTAGCCACCAAGCACCAATTGTAAATAGTCCTCCTGCATTCTTACCAAGTATTCCCTTCTTCCAATATACATAGACTTCTATTGAAAGTAGTATAAATACAAAAGATACAATTGCCAAGCTAATACCATCTGTAGTACCAATCATATTTTTGATCCAAAGTATCCATCCGGATGAAGAAGAGTTATCATCTTTACCCTCTAGGAAATACTCCGAGATATCAGTTTCTGAAATATTTCCTACACTATCTGAGACAATAATAATCGATCTCTCGCCAATATCATCTTTGGTAATCCCTAATACCGCAATATTCTCATCATTAACAACTAAGTCAAATGACTTATCTCCTGTTACGAATTTAACTGAATTAGTGTCTTCTGAAACAAAGAAACTTATTTCATACCCTGTATCTAAATGTTTTACTTCAATTGATTCTTTTTCAATAACTGGAGGGGTGGAATCAACAATAAAAGTTACTTCTTCTGATTTAACATTCTCTCCCTTTATTTGTGCAACGATATTCTGATTACCCTCTTCCCAATCACTTCCCTTGTCATACTCCCAAGAGGGAGTAGAGCTTTCTACTTCACCCACTAAAGATCCATTATTTAAAACCTCTACTGAGTACTGGCCTGACACATTTTCTGTCTCTCCTTTTATATTTATATTTGCATCATTTGTTAAATCTCCACTCTTTGGACTAGTTATACTAATAGATTTAATCTCTCCCTTTTCAACAATTGTTGCTTTAGCAGGGGCAGGTTTTACACTTTCTGATTTAACTGTTTCTGTCTTTTGTGATGTTAGATTCCCAAACATCTGAACAACTAGTACTGTTTGTTTCCCAAGAAGCTCTCCCTCTACAACAGCAACTCCAATATCCTTGTAATTTCCACTCATAATGTTATCCCTATGAGATGGACTAGCCATCCATGCCTCATGTACTCCCTCAGCACTCCTGAAGCCCTTAGCAAGGTTTTCTCCTGCATAAACGTATGCATAGCCCGATTGCGAAATAAACTGCCATGGAGACTCCCCATTGGGACCAAAATGATCCCAATACTGCACTTGAAACATATTATTTGCTTTAGCTTGTGCTGCTGCTGTTAGTTGTGAATTTGTATTTAATGTATTAAGTCCTGCTGAGGTTCTTTGTTGATTTGTGAGTTGAATTATATTTGCAGAAGTAATAGAGCTAGCCATTGCTTGAGGTATGCCAACTAAACCGCCGAAAGTATTAACCAGAAGAAGCATTATCGTATATACAGTAAGCGCAACCTTTCTAAGCAAAAAAGGCTTATACTTGTTATCTTTACTTGGAATAAAAAGTTTCCTCACAAGCAGTAATTGTATCATTTATTTCATACATAGTAGCATGTCAGTAAGCAAATATGAAGTTCGATAATAAGAGAATCTTACTCATGTTCGCATTTATAACTAAATAATATATACTTCATAATAAATTGATATTTAGGGTAATGAATACAGTAATAATATATAAGTCAAAACATGGTAGTACACAAGAATATGCTGAATATATAAATAAGAATATTCCTGATAGTGAGATTTTTTCAGTTGAGGAATTTGATATTAATACTTTGGATTCATATGAGAATATAATACTTGGGTCATCAGTATATGCAGGTGTTACTTTTTACAATTCATTTTTAATTAATAATTGGGATGTAATAAAGGATAAGAATATCTTTGTATTTGCTGTAGGTATACTACCCGCGAATCATCCAAGTAGCGAGAGCTCCTATAAACATATTCCTACACACATAAGAAATAAAATACAGTATATTAAATTACCTGGTAGAATAGTATTTTCTAAATTGAACCTCTTAGAGAAATTCATAGTAAAGATGATCAATAGTAAAGAAAAATTAGAGGTAAAGAATATGATAGATTTACAAAAAGCAAACTCTGTTATCTTCTACTTCAAACCTAAATAACAAGCCCTCGCTTTTAAGACCTATATACATCTTCTCAAAGAGTTATTTCCTCTGTTACGGTAAAAATCAAAGCTAGGAAGCTATTAATTCCTATTTAATTTTTACTAAATATAATGGAAGGATGAGGAAAAGAGTATTTAGACCGAATAGTTTTTACCATATATACAATCGTGGTAATCATAGAAACAAAATCTTCTATAGACAGAGTGATTATGCTAGATTTGTTCATACTATGTTCATGTTAAAGAAAGAATATCTATTTATTATTTACTCTTTCTGCCTCATGCCAAATCATTACCATATGCTTATTAATACAGGATCGAAGCCAGAAGAAATTCCAAAATATATGCATAGGCTTATGTCTTCGTATTCAAAATATTTCAACAAAAGGCACAATGTGGTTGGTCATCTTTTCCAAGGTCCCTATAAATCAAGCTATGTTAGTAAAGAGAAGGGATTCTTTTTACTAAACGAATATATACGAAATAACCCTATTAAAGCGGGGATTGTGAGCAATATAGAGTGCTACAAGTGGTACAAAGGAGTAAGCCTAGAAGATGGATATTCAGATATAGAGGAAGATTCTTGAAGTTCATATACCTATGGGATTGCAAAGCCTGGCTTTAATTTAATAGAAAAACCTGGGTCAGGAACCCAGGCTTTCTAATTTCTCTCATCTAAAGAGAAATGCCGGCAGTAATTTCTTACTTAACAGCAACTTTAAGAGCTTTTCCAGCTTTAAAAGCAGGAACTTTTGTTGCTGGTAACTTGATCTTCTCAAGTGTTTTAGGATTGATTCCTATTCTTGCTGCTCTCTCTCTTACTTCGAATTTACCGAAACCTGTTAGTAAAACAGGATCTCCAGACTTAAGAGCTGATGTGATTGCATCAAATAATGCATCAACAGCTTCTCCAGCCTGCTTCTTAGTAAGACCTGCAGACTTTGCAACTTTCTCTACTAAATCTTTCTTTAACATGTGTTTAAAACCTCCTTTCTTAGAGATATGGGTGCCACGAATCCTGATATCATGCGATTCGTGTTACCGCATCAATAAAATAGCGTAAATAAAGGCTTACATCAAGAACCTTATTGTTATAGGACCCTTTAGATACTATTAACAAAATCCTTTCTTAGTATATGTTTTCACATCCTCATTGAGTAAAAACTTTAGACAATTTTTAACCAATTAATGAAGAGATACTTACAGACAAAGGGTTTCATAAATATTACATTCAAAAATCCCTCTAGAATAGTCTTTTAAGAGTAAATGATATTTAACATAGGTATATATTTCCGTAAGATTTTACAATTAAAATGTGATCAATTAATGAGCTCTAACAAGAAGAAAGAGGGGACTGATTCCCCTCTTTACAAAAAACAGCGTTAAAGTCCTGTAGTATTGCTTACTAGAAGTTAGCCTATCTAGCCACTTCTACAGCCCTACTTTCTCTAATTAATGTCACTTCTACATTACCTGGATAGTTTTGAGTCTTCTCAATACTAGTAGCAATATCTTTTGCAAGCACTGTCATCTCATCATCAGAGATTAAACCAGGCTTTACAATTATCCTTAATTCTCTACCAGCCTTAATTGCAAAGACCTCTTCTAACCTATCCCCACCTAAGTCCTTAGCAACCTTCTCTAGAGATTCAATTCTCTGAATATACTGCTCATAGCTATCCTTTCTAGCTCCTGGTCTTGCACCAGAAATAGCGTCTGCAATATACACAAGCACTGCCTCTATGGATTGAGGTTCAATATCTAAGTGATGAGCCTC
>JACDJA010002300.1_pt1 | contig 13914 bp, 11 predicted proteins | sample 7449241 | NCBI WGS metagenome assembly JACDJA01 (sample SAMN14253289, study PRJNA609438) | sludge metagenome | isolation source: initial anaerobic sludge | collected 2018-12-20 | reverse complement strand
CGGGCGCGCCATAGCATCAACGACCTACTTTTTTGGGCCCAGGCAGCGCAAATTCGCGCGTGTTCTTTGGCCTCTTCCCGTCCTCCGCGCCAAGCCGGTGCCGGTGGCGCTGGAATAGCGCGGCGACGGCCGCGCACAAGCTAGGCGCGGTTCGTGGCCTGCTCTTGGGTGGACTGCTCCAGCATCTTTTGATAGGCGCTGTAATAACAGGCCGCCGCCGCGCGGGCGTGGCCCAGCATGCGGATACGCACGAGTTCGGTGTCGCCGGATAGAAACGCTTCGTACAGGCCCCGCATGCCCTGAAGGATGATGCTGCGGATTTCCTTGTCGTCCATCGTCACCAGGCGCACCACCTGCACGTGATCGATGTAGCGTGAGATCACCTCGGCCAGCTCGCGGTTGGGCACCATGGTCAGCCAGGCCCACCGGAAATGCGCGTTGCTGCGCATGAATTCGTCAATGTCGGTGCGGGCATGCGCGTCTTCGGCGCATTCCAGGGCAGCCTTCATGTCGGCCAGGCCCTTGGGGCCGGCGTGCACCGAGGCCGAGGCGGCCGCGGCGGGCTCAAGCAACGTGCGGATCTCGAAAATCTCGTTCATCTCGCCCAGCGTGAACCGGCGCAGCACGAAGCCGCGCGCCGTGCCTTCCAGCAGGCCTTCGCTCTTGAGCTGCATCAGCGCTTCGCGCACGGGCATGCGCGACACCTCGAGCTCTTCGGCAATGTCGTGATCCACCAGCCGGTCTTCCAGACGGATCAGGCCCATCTGTATGCGCTCTCGGACGATGCCGTACACCTGTTCGCGCAGGTTCGGCTTGCGCGCCGTGTCTCTGGTTCTGTTTTTTGCCTTCATCACTGCCTGTCGGCCTTAATCGTTTTGCGCCTGGAACGTGCAACAAGGCGCGCCCATGCTGGCGCACCGGGTCTCGCGAAACGTGCTTGCTTTGCCGGCGACCAATGCGCTGACGGCCTCCAGCATACCTGTAATCGCATGGCAGACCGGGCGGTCGGACCCGGTGATTGCCATCGCGAACGGGCTGTTGTCCACCTCTAGCGCCAGCGCGTCCGCGCCGGCCGTCTGGAAGCGCCAGACTCCCCAGCCCAGGTCGGCGGCGGCCTGCGCCATCACTTGCAGAAACTGCGCGCGGTCGGGCGCGCCTTGCGTCTGATAGGCCCGCGCGGATGCGCCGCCGTGGCTGCGCACCGATGCCTGCAGGCTGCCAAGTGCGGCGTCGCGTTGCGCGGGGGGCAGGGCGGCGAACAGCCCCATCAGTACGTCGGCGCGCAGCATGACGTAGCGGCGGTCGGCATCCAGGATGGCGCCTGCATCGGCGTCCCATACCAAGCGTTCTTGCAGTTGTCCCATTTGATCTGTTCCATAGCCGGGCCGGCGGGGCGTGGAGGCGGGTGTAGCGGCTCTCAGGGCGGGGTTATCCCTTAACAATATATTGTTTAAGCGATTAGTAAACCACTGATATTAGGGTAAATAATTAGTTTAAAGTTCAACTACTAGTGTTTAAATCCATAACAGTATACTGTTCGCGCGGCAGTGCCGGGCGCCTTTGCAACGATTCCGATATCGGAGGCCGTTCATGATTGACGCAGGGTGGGTAAGGTGGTTTGGCAGAGCCCTGGTGGCCTGTCTGGCAATGGTGTGCAGCGGGCTTATGGCGTCCTCCGCGTGGGCGCAGTCGGACAAGCCGGCGGCGCCGCCGGAAGAACTGAAAATCGCGTATCCGGTGGATGTGCCGTCATGGGATCCCACCGCCGTCACGTTCCCGGCGGGGCAGTCGCTGTACAAGGCGGTATTCGATTCCGCGCTGTTCATAGACGGGGATCTGAAGCTGCAACCGGCGCTGATCAAAAGCTGGCGCTGGCTGGACGACAAGAATATGCGGCTGGGCATCGTGCTGCGCGACGACGTGACGTTCCACGATGGCTCCAAGCTGACGACCGACGATTTCAAGTTCAGTTTCCTGGACCGCCCCAAGCAGGACAAGCGCCTGGCCATCAACGGCTTCTTCGGCGCGCTGCAAGACATTCAAGTCAGCAGCCCCACCGAAGCCACGATGGTTTTTTCCACGCCGACCCCGACGGCGCCGAACTATCTGGGTTTTCTTACCTCGTACATCCTGCCCCACGCCTACTTCGAAAAAGTGGGCGAAGACGGCTTCCAGGCCGCGCCCATTGGCGCCGGTCCGTACAAGGTCGTGCGCTATGAACGCGGGTCTCGCGTGGTGCTGGAGGCGTATGACAAATACTGGGGGCCGAAACCCGCCATCAAGCGCGTCGTGTTCGAGTTCGTGCCGGATTCGTCGGCGCGCGTGGCGATGCTGGAATCGGGCCGGGCCGACGTCGCGGTGCAGATTCCGCTGCGCGAAGTGAACCGCCTGAACAAAAGCCCCGCGCTCAAGGCCGAGGTCTATCCGTACAGCGAGATCTTCATCCTGCAGATTCCCAGCTATGTGCCGGCATTCCAGAATGAGCACGTGCGCCGCGCCTTGCACCTGGCCATCAACAAGCAGGCCATTTCCAAGGCGTTCTATGCCAACGTGGCCAAGCCGCTTTCCGTGTTGGCCACGCCCGGGTCGCCGGGCGATGTGGCCGGCTTCAACTATGCGTTTGACAAGGCCGCGGCGCAGGCCGAGCTGGCTCGCGCGGGATACGGACCGGACAAACCACTGAAGATCCAATTCCTGTCGACCAACAACACCTTTCCCAGCGACTACGAAATGGCGCGCGCCATTGTGCAGATGTGGTCGCAGATCGGGGTGCAGGCCGATTTGCAAGAGATCACGCTGGCGAAGTACCTGGAACTGAGCCATTCATCGAAGGTGCCCGGCGTAATGCTGTACAGCTGGGCCAACGCCACCGGCGACCCCGAAATATTCGCCGGCAAGATCCTGGACCCGCGCCTGCGCTTTTCCACCTGGAAAGAACCGGAACTGGCCAAGACCATCGACGCGCTGGCGGCCCAGGCCGACCCTGACAAGCGCATCCAGGGCTACCGCGACCTGGCGCGCCTGGCCACCGAACACGCCTGGAGCCTGCCGCTGTTGCAGTCCGTGGCCACGGTGGCGTCCAAGAAATCCGTGGACATGCAGGTCTATCAAACCGGCTACATCCTGCCCGCGACCTATCGCTGGAGCCGCTGATGTGGGCTGCGCTGGTATCCCATTTTGTGCGGCGGCTGGCGGTGGCGGTGCCCACCATGCTGGCGCTGTCCGTAGTGGTCTTCGTGGTGTTGCGCTTGTTGCCCGCGGACCCCTTGGGCATGATGCTGCCGCCCAGCGCAACCAGCGCTGAAGTCGAGGCCTTGCGGCACACGATGGGGCTGGACCGGTCCCTGATCGTGCAATACGGCATCTGGCTGGGGCAGGTGCTGCACGGCGACCTGGGGCGTTCCATCAGCTCCGGCGTGCCGGTCACGCAACTGATCGCAACCACCTTGCCGGCCACGTTGGAACTATCGATCGTCGCGCTCATCATGGCGCTTGCCATCAGCGTTCCGGGCGGCTTGCTGCTGTACGTGCTGCACGACCGCCGCGGCGAACTGATTGCCGACACGGGACTGGTGCTGCTGATCTCCATTCCCGGGTTCCTGTGGGGAATATTCCTGATGCTGGGCTTCGGCGTGCATTGGCCCATTCTGCCGTTCTCGGGCAGGTTCAGTTCGGACGTGGCCATGTCGGGGCCAACCGGCTTCGTGCTGCTGGACTTCCTGTTGCAGGGACGCTGGGCGGCATGGGGCGACGCGGCATCGCACCTGGTGTTGCCGGCCCTGGCGTTAGCGCTGGGGTTCAGCCCCTTGATCGTGCGGGTGCTGCGCGCCAGCCTGCTGGAAGCCAGCCACGAACAATACGTAACCGTTGCGCGGCTGCGCGGTCAGCCCGAACGGCGCGTGATTCTGCGCCACATGCTGCGCAACGCGTTCTTGCCCACGCTGACGCTGATCGGCGTGCAGTTCGGTTTTCTGTTTGGCGGCACCTTGCTGATCGAGATGATCTTCTCTTTCCCCGGCCTGGGCAACATGATGGTGCAGGCGGTGCGCAACCATGACCTGCCGTTGATCCAGGGCATTTCGCTGGTCTTTTGCGCGGTGATCCTGCTGATCAATGCCAGCGTTGACTGCCTGTATGCCGTGATCGACCCACGACTGAGAGACCTCTGATGACGACGCTGAATTTTCACGCGGTCCCGGTTGCCGTCCGCCTGTCTGGCTGGTGGGCTGCGCTGCGTGCATCGCCCAAGGCGGCGCTGGGCGGGGCGATTGTGCTGGCGCTGCTGGCGGTGGCGCTGTTTGCGCCCATCATTGCGCCGAACGACCCGCTGGCGCAGGACCTGCTATCTCCCTTGTTGCCGCCGGCCTGGGCGGCGGACGGGTTGTCGCAATACCCGCTGGGTACCGACAGCCTGGGCCGCTGTGTGCTGTCGCGCCTGATCTTCGGCACGCGCGTGGCCTTGTGGGTGGGCCTTTGCGCCGCCATGGGCGCGATGCTGGTCGGCTGCACCCTGGCCCTGGTGGCGGCCTATTTCGGCGGCCGCGTGGACAAGGCCATCGGCTATCTGGTGGACCTGTGGATGTCGTTTCCGCCGGTGGTGCTGTCGCTGATCCTGATGGTGGGACTGGGCACCGGCGTGGGTAACGTGATTCTTGCCATCGTGCTGGTGGACTGGACGCGGTTCTGCCGGGTGGTGCGGGCCGAGGCTTTGAAGATCCGCCGCAACGACTATGTGACGGCGGCGCGGCTGATGGGCTTTGGCCACCTGCGCGTGATGGTGCGCGAGATGCTGCCGGGCCTGGTGCCGCTGATCCTCACCTTGTTCAGCCTGCAGATCGGCATCGCCATCATTGTCGAGGCCATCCTCAGCTTTGTCGGGCTGTCGGTGCCCGCTGATGTTGTTGCCTGGGGTGTCATGATCGCCGACGCCCGCAGCACCATGCAGGAAGCCATCTGGACCCTGATCGCGCCGGTGACCGGCATTGTGTTGACGGTGTTCGGATTCAATTTGCTCAGCGACGGCATGCGCCAGATGCTGGATCCGCGCAAGCGTGGAAGGAACTAGGGCCATGTCGCTGTTGAGCTTGCAGAACCTGACGCTTACCGTAACCGTCGACGTGGGCGGCAAGCGCCTGCCCGCCGCCGTTTTGCGCGGCATAGACCTGGAGGTTCCCGAGGGGCGCATGCTGGGCCTGGTCGGCGAATCGGGCGCGGGAAAAAGCATGGTTGGCCGCATGGTGGCGGGCAACCTGCCTCCCGGGTTCACGATCACGCAGGGCGCGATATATTTTCGTGGCGTCGATTTGACCCTGCTGTCCGCCGCGCAGCACCGCGCCATGTTGGGGAGGCAGATTGCGTTCATTCCGCAAGAGCCGCTGTCCGGCCTCAACCCCGCGCTGACGATACGCCAGCAACTGTTCGAACACCTGCGCCATGTGGGCATCCCGGCGGCGCGGCACGAGTCTTATGCCAGGGAGCGCCTGCACGAGGTCGGCTTGGCCGACGCGGCCGGCATGCTGGCGCGGTATCCGCACCAGATGTCGGGCGGACAGTGCCAGCGCATTCTGATCGCCATGGCGTTCTGCGGCGACCCGGCACTGATCTTTGCCGACGAACCCACCACCGCGCTGGACGTCATCACCCAGGCGCAGATTATGCGGGTGCTGGCGGAACAACAGCGGCGCCATAAGACGTCGGTGGTGTTGGTGACCCATGATCTGCGCTTGGCCGCGCACGTCTGCGATTCGATCGCCGTCCTGTACGCGGGCGAAGTGGTGGAATTCGGTTCGGCGCGCCAGGTGCTGGACGAGCCCCTGCATCCCTACACGCGCAGCCTGAAGGAATCCGCGCCAGGCATGACGGCACCGACGCAGGTCCTGCGCACCTTGCCCGATTTCATGCCCGGCTTGCGTGACTTCGCGACGCTACGCGGATGCCGGTTTGCGTCTCGCTGCCCGTCGCGTCAAGACGTTTGCGGCCAGCGCGATATCGCGTTGCTCGACCGTGGCGGCGAGCGCGCCGCGCGTTGCCTGCCGTCCATTCCGCCCTTGAGCGCTCCGGCAGACGACGGCGGAGCCACGTTCCTGGCGATGCGCGCCATGCCGTCCTCACGCGCGGAACCGGTCGTGACGCTCAGCGACGTTGCGCTCAGCTATCCCGGGCGCGCGCGCCTGTTCAAGGCCAGGCCCCAACTGCAGATCCTGCAGCCCTTGTCGCTGTCCGTCGCGCAAGGGGAGTTTCTGGGTATCGTCGGTGAAAGCGGCAGCGGCAAGACCAGCCTTGCCCGCCTTATCGCCGGAATGGTCCCGGCAAGCGCGGGCCGCATTGTGTATGGCACATCCGGGCCTCCCGCCAACACGCCTTCCGCAAAGCCGTTGCGGCCGGCCACTGGCCGCGCGCCGCTGGCGAACCCGCATGACGTGCAATTGGTATTTCAGAACCCCGATTCCGCCCTGAATCCGCGGCGCACCGTGGGTTCGCTGGTAACCCAGATCTTGGAAGCTGCGCCCGCCGACGCAGGCGCCGGCACGGGGCGTTCGGCGCGCCTGGAGGCGGCGCTGCGCCTGTTGGCGTCGGTCGGCCTGCCGCCGGAGGCCGTGGACCGCTTGCCCTCGCAGCTATCCGGCGGACAGAAGCAGCGCGTCAACATCGCCCGCGCGCTATGCGTGACGCCGCGTCTGATCGTGGCCGACGAAATCGTCTCAGGTCTGGATGTGTCGGTACAGGCGCTGATCCTGAACCTGTTGCTGCGGTTGAAGCAGGAACTGGGCATCGCCCTGGTGTTCGTGTCGCACGACCTGGCCGTCGTCCGCTATCTGTGCACGCGTGTGCTGGTGCTGCATCAGGGCAACGTCGTGGAACAAGGCCCCGTCGATGAGGTCTTTGAACGGCCCCGGCATCCCTACACCCGCGCGCTGATCGCGGCCGTGCCCCCGGATTCCGCCAGCCGCGCCTGGACGCCTATATCCGTTGGCGATACGCCCGCGCCGAACCTGGCGCAAGCGGCGGCTTGACGCCAAACCATGAATGCTCAGGAGACGCTATGAAGGACGGTTCTTTTCAGCAGGGGTTCGAACATCTGGTCGGGCCAGACCAGGTGCACCGGGACTTGTACACCGACCCCGATGTGTATCGCGCCGAGCAGGCCCGGTTGTGGACGCGCGCCTGGGTGTACGTGGGGCATGAGAGCCAGACGCCCGCCGTGGGCGACTACACCACCACCGACATTGCCGGGCAGTCGATGATCATGCTGCGCGGCAGCGCGAACGAGGTGGTGGTGCTGATGAACCGGTGCGCGCACAAGGGCAGCCAGTTGGTGCACGAGCGCGCGGGCAATTGCGGCAAGGTATTGCGTTGCCCTTATCACGCCTGGTCCTATCGCCTGGATGGCAGCCTGCTGTCCATCCCCTTGAAGAACGACTACGAGGGCACGAACCTGTCTGCCTGCCCGTCCGGAAAAGGCCTGGCATCGCCGGGCGCCTACGTGAACTACAAGGGCTTTGTGTTTGCTCGGATCAGCCACGACGGCCCGGACTTCGAGTCCTATTTCGGGGAAGCCCTTGCCACGCTCGACAACATGGTAGCGCGCGCGCCGGACGGCGAACTGTGCGTGCTGGGCGCGCCCTTGCGCAACCGCATCGGCTGCAACTGGAAGCTCTATCTGGAAAACGTCAACGACACCGTGCATCCCATCTCGACGCACGAATCGGCCGCCAGCGCCGCGAAGCACGTGGCGCAAGACCTGCCCGAAGGCGGCGACACCGTCTTGGCCATGGAGCAATTGCTTCCCTTCGGCGCGGGCTACAGCTTTTATTCGGAGATGGGCGCGCGGGTGCTGCCGCACGGGCACAGCATCCTGGGCACGAAGTTCAGCATCCATACTGGCTACGCCCCGCTGCCCGACTATCAAGCCGAACTGGAAGCGCGCCATGGCAAAGAGGGGGCGCAACAGATCCTGGCGTTTTCCCCGCAAAACACGGTGCTTTATCCCAGCCTGGCAGCCAAGGCGTCGCCCATGATCCTCCGCGTGCTGCGTCCGCTGGCGGTCAATGAGACCCTGATCGAAACCTGGGCTTTCGCGCCCAAGAACGCGCCGGCCCGCCTGCGCCAGCGCGCCGCTTCGTACGCCAGGTTGGTGTTCTCGCCCATGTCGGTTGTCGCGCATGATGACGTGCATCTGTTCGAAAGCCAGCAACGTGGCCTGGCCTGTGACGGTAATGAATGGTTGAGCCTGCACCGAGGCTATCGGGAAGGCGAACTTCATGCCGGCGCCAGTTCAATTGAGAGCGGCAATAACGAGTGGGTCATACGCAACCAGCACCGTGGCTGGCTGAGCCTGATGGGAGACACGGCGTGACAACGGATCGGATCGACCTGGATACGATGACGCTACAGGCAGCCCTGGGCGCATTCGTCTACCACGAGGCCATGCTGCTGGACACGCAGCGCTACGACGAGTGGCTGTCTTTGTACGCGGAGGGGGGCTTGTATTGGATGCCGCTGTCGCCGGACCAGCCCCTGGGGGACGAGGCGCCATCCTTGCTCTACGAAGATCTGCTGCTGTTGCGGCTACGCATGCAGCGGTATGGCAATCCCCGTGCACACTCGCTGCATCCGGCGGTGCGCGGGCTACGCATCCTGCAGGCGCCGCAGTGGGTTCAAGCCGAGCCCGGCGCTACCTTGCACCAGACGCGCACCCCCTTCCTGTATGTGGAGACGCAAGGTGATGCGCAACGCATGCTGGCCGCAACCGCCCATCACACGATTGAAGGCACGCCGGGCGCATTCAAGCTGCGCATGAAAAAGGTCGTCCTGCTTAACGCGGATGCCAGCCTGCCGGCTATTCAGTTGTTGTTATAGGCCCTGGCGGGTGGAGAGCGGCGCGGATTCAGATTGAGGCAAAGCAGGCTCAGGCGGCTTGGCAGGCTTCCTATACCAAGATCAAGAAAACGACTAATCGATTGACGATATCGACCGAGGTATCTTTAAATAGCGTTTTGTTACAAAATCTGAAAAATTGCGATGCGCCTGCCCAAAGATCTGCCCTTTTCCTATGCGCTGTTGCCGGCGCTGCTCGTCGCGGGCTCGGCCCCGCTTTTCGCCGCGCCCGCGCCGCTGGATGGCTGTAGCGCGACCGGCAGCGTCGTCGCGCTGCAATGCGGTCCCACCGAGATCGAACTTCGCGGCGGCGCCGGCACTTCGTCGCTGGTGGTCAAGGATGTCACCGCCTCGTCCGTGTCCCTGCGCAACGATCCGTCCGTTTCGACGGGGCCGTTCGTGCAGAACCTGACCATCAGCGGCAACACCACGCTCGAGCGCAACGACTATCCCGCCGTATTCCTGAATTCGAGCGCGAATGACTGGAGCGTCAACGTCAATATCGGCACGGGCGTCACGTTGCGCTCGGCCGGACCGTTCGGCGCGCTCTGGATCCGCTCGGAAAGCGCGGACACGGCATTTCGCAACGATATCTATATCGACAGCGCGGCGACCGTGGTCGCCACCGGCAGCGATACCTATGGCATTTCCGCCACCTCCAACAATGGCACCGTTACCCTGATCAATCGCGGCGCCGTGACTTCCACCCAGGCGCGCGGCCTGTATGCCGACGGCGGCAACGTCGCCCGGCCGGGCACGGTCCTGATCCGCAACCTGGGCACGGTGCAGGCCTACCAGGCCGCCGCGCGCGCGATCAATTACGCGGGCACGTCGCGTATCGAAAACGCGGGCAGCGTGCGCTCGACGACCCTCCAGGGGCTGGTCGCATGGTCGAGCAATGGCGGCGCGGAAATCGTCAACAGCGGCACGGTGATCGCCGATCACTATGATGCGGTGGTGGCCGCCGGCACCGGCGCCGATACCCTGGTCTACAACAGCGGCACGATCACCGCCAATCGCCAGGCTGGCCAGCCGCAGACCGGACCCGGATTCTCGGCCATCCGCGTCTACACCGACGGCAATGGCGCGGTCACCGCCACCAATACCGCCAGTGGCGTGCTCAACGCCACGGCGGACGCGGGGATCAACGCCGCCACCGACCTGGGCAATGTCTCGGTCTTGAATGCGGGCCGCATCAATGCCCGCTATGGCATTCAGGCCAGCTCGAGCGGCGGCCAGGTCAACCTGACCAACCAGGGCACCATGACGGTCAGCGATGCGACCGGCGCCGGGGTTTATGTCACGGCCGCGGCGGCGGGGGGCTCGCTGGCCAACAGCGGCACCATCGCCAGCGCGGGCGATGCCGTGCGCGTGGCCGATGGCGTCAGTTTCCGCGTCGACAACCAGGCCGGTGGCGTGCTGTCCGGCGGCTTGTCGCTGGGCGACCGGACCCGCCTGGCGAACGCCGGCGTCATCCTGCTCAAGCAGGGCGCCGACCTGGCCAATCCGCGCTACACCGGTACCGCGCTCGCAGGCCGCGTCGGCGGCGATTTCACCCAGGCCGGCGGCGGCACCTTGCGCATCGCGGCCGCCAGCGCCAGCGACTACAGCAAGCTGGCGGTGGGCGGCAGCGCCACGCTGGGCGGCACGATTGATGTGGACGTCAAGTCGAGCTATGGCGGCGATACCCTGGCCAATGTGGTCACGGCAACGGGCGGCGTCACCAACAATGGCCTGGCGGTGACCGACAATTCGTTGCGCTACGCCTTCTCGGCCGTGTTCGGCGCCAATGGCGTGGACCTGGCCGCGCGCGATACTGGCATGCGCAGCATCCAGGGTGCGGTGGGCTCGCAGGCGCCCGGCGCTCGCGGCGCCGCCGCGGTCTTCGACGCGCTGCTGGCCCAGGGAACCTCCTCGCCCGAGCTGCAGCGCGCGCTGGACACGATCGTCAACAGCAGTAACAGCAGCGAAGTCAACGCCGTCGTGCAGCAGACGCTGCCGCTACTGACGGGCAACGGGCTGTCGCTGGCCAACAATACGATGGCCACCGTCAATTCGGTGGTGCAGGCGCGCATCGACGCCGGTCGCGGCATGGCCTCGGGCGACGGCTTTTTCAGTGACCGTCATATCTGGATCAAGCCTTTTGGCACGCACTCGCGTCAGCAGGACCAGGACGGCGTGACCGGCTACAGCGCCGATACCGGCGGCCTGGTCATCGGCCTGGATGGCAGCTTGAGGCCCGGTACCGACCTGGGCCTGGCCTTTGCCTATTCGCACACCGACGTGTCGAGCAACCCGAGCGGTCCGCGGCAGAAGTCCGACATCGACAGCTATCAACTGATTGCCTATGGCTCGCAGGCGCTGGACAGCCGGTCCGACCTGTTCTACCAGTTCGATGGCGGCCGGATGCGCAACAAGGGCCAGCGACAGATCGACCTTGCCGGCCTGAGCGCGCAATCGCGCTATGACAGCAAGACCGTGCATGCCGGGATTGGCGTGGACCGGCGCTACGCGCTGAGTGAACGCAGTGTCTTCGCGCCGTCGTTGCGCCTGGACTACACCTGGATCAAGGATGACGCTTATCGCGAGCAGGGCGCGGGCGGCCTGAACCTGCAGGTCAAGTCCCGCAGCACGGATGCGTTGGTGCTCGGGCTGGACGGCAAGTTCACGCACGCGCTGACGGACCGCTTCACCGCCACGGCCAATCTGGGCGCCGGCTATGACCTCTACAACCGCGATGCCCGCATCACGGCCGCTTTCGCCGGCGCGGCCGACGCGGCCTTCGTGACCTACGGCACCAGCCAGTCTCCCTGGCTGTTGCGCGCTGGGGCGGGCCTGGCGTACACCACGCAGAATGGCACGGAGATCTCGGGCCGCTATGACGCCACACGTCGCGATGGCTTCTTCGGCCAGACGGCTTCGCTGCGTGTCCGCTGGCTGTTCTAAGGGCGCGCGCCGTCGTCCTGGCGGCCTGGGCTGGCGGGCCGCGTTGGCGGCGCTGCTGGCGCTGGCCGCCGGCTGTAGTGTGCCCCCGACGCGGGATGCGCGCGTCGCGCACGCCGACGCAGTGGCCGCGTCGCGCGGTTGGACCGCGTTGACCTTGCCCGCGGCCGGTTTTGCGCTGCGCGCGTATGTGCCGCCGGCGCGGCCAGCGCAGCCGGGATGGCTGACCGTGTACATCGAAGGCGATGGCCTGGCGTGGCTGACGCCATCCCAAGCGTCAGGGGATCCGACGCCGGCAGAGCCTGTCGGGTTGCGCCTGGCCTTGGCGCAGCCCGACGGGCTGGCCGCCTATCTGGCGCGTCCCTGCCAGTACACGGGCGCGCAACGCCCGCCCTGTTCTGCCGCGTATTGGACCGCGCGGCGTTTCTCGCCGGAAGTGGTGGCCGTTACCAATGCGGCGCTGGATGCCTTGCAACGCCGGCTGGGGCCGCGCGATCTGGTGCTCGTCGGGTACTCGGGCGGGGCGGCGATTGCGGCCCTGGCCGCCGCTCGCCGTCATGACGTGATCGGGCTGGTGACCGTGGCCGGTAACCTCGACCTGGCCGGCTGGGCGCGCTTGCATGACCTGGCGCCATTGACCGGATCGCTCGATCCCGCCCTGGAAACGGACCGGCTCGCGGGCGTGGCGCAATACCATTTCACCGGCGCGCGCGATACGGTTGTGCCGCCGGCGCTCGCGCGCGGCTATGCCGCCCGCTATCCCCAGGCCGCGCGGCCACCGGTCGTCAGCGTCCCGGACGCGACGCACCATTGCTGCTGGCAAGCGCAGTGGCCGGAACTGTGGCGCCGCGCCGCGGCTTTCCTGGCCTCCGCCCACGCCGGTACGCGCTGATTGTTGCCGCCAGGGCAACACCGTGTGCCCGGCGCCGTACCTACCGCGGCCTGCCGGGCCGACCTACGATCTGGGCATCATTGTTCCAGCAGGCGCGCCGTCCGGCGCGGTACGGGCTGGACGCACCTGTCCATCGAGGGAATCACCATGAGTCAACGCCTGAACGCTTTCGCCCAATCGCCCGAACTGTTCAAGAAATTCGTCGAGTTCGGCATGCTCGTGAAATCCGGCGCGATCGAGCCGTCAATCCTGTCCCTGGTCGAAATCAGGGCTTCGCAGATCAACGGCTGCGGCTTCTGCCTGGACATGCATGTGAAAGAAGCCAAGATCCACGGCGAGCGCGAACTGCGCCTGCATCACGTCGCGATCTGGCGCGAGTCGACCGAATTCTCGCCGCGCGAACGCGCCTGCCTGGCGTGGACCGAGGCCCTGACCACGCTGGGCGCGCAGGGCGTGCCTGATGAGGTGTACGAGCGCGTGCGCACGCAATTGTCGGAGAAGGAGATTGCCGACCTGAGTTTCGCCATCATGGCGATCAATGGCTGGAACCGCTTGAACGTGGGCTTCCGGACCGTGCCGGGTTCGGCCGATAAAGCCTATGGCCTGAACAAGGCCAAGTTCAACTGAGGAGACAGCATGAAGATCCTGGTAATCGGCGGCACAGGCCTGATCGGCGCCAGACTCGTCAGGCGGCTTGTCGAGCGCGGCCATGACGCAATTGCCGCATCGCCCGCGACGGGCGTCAACACCCTTACCGGCGAAGGCCTGGACGCCGCGCTGGCCGGCGTCGACACGGTGGTCGACGTGGCCAACTCGCCATCGTTCGAAGACCAGGCTGTATTGGCGTTTTTCCAGACGTCGGGACGCAATCTGCTGGCCGCCGAGGCGCGCGCCGGTGTGCGCCACCACGTGGCGCTGTCGGTGGTGGGCACGCAGCGGCTGTCCGAAAGTGGCTATTTCCGCGGCAAGATCGCGCAGGAGGCCCTGATCCAGGCGGCCGGCATTCCCTACACCATCGTCCATAGCACGCAATTCTTCGAGTTCCTGGCCGGCATCGTGCAGTCGAGCACCGAGGGCGACCAGGTGCGGCTGTCGCCGGCCTACGTCCAGCCGATCGCTGCCGACGACGTGGCGTTGGCCATGGCCGATGCGACGCTGGCCGCGCCCGTCAATGGCATCGTGGAAATCGCCGGGCCTGAGCG
>JACDJA010002299.1_pt1 | contig 13926 bp, 6 predicted proteins | sample 7449241 | NCBI WGS metagenome assembly JACDJA01 (sample SAMN14253289, study PRJNA609438) | sludge metagenome | isolation source: initial anaerobic sludge | collected 2018-12-20 | reverse complement strand
GGTGATAATCGTTTGCTTTTCCCTTTAAGACTATTTGATCGCCTTCAACTGAAACATTAGAATTTGAGTGCGGTGAACCCAGGCCGGCAGTAAAATTCAAAGCCTCTTTATTTGATGATTCCAGATGGATTACCACGGCCTGACCAGGAGATGAGGCAAATACTTCACGTTTGAATTTTACACCTTTTACTTCATAATACACCGAGGTGATGGCTTCTTCCAGGTTGAGTCGGCGATGATAATTCACGGCGTTATCGTGACCAGGAAAATGGAGATGTATATCTCCAAATGGCAAATAGCTCAGCTGCCCAAATGGTTGCGACATAAAATGTTCGTTTCCTAATTTGTGGGCATCATCCTGCTTCCCCTCCCATAATAGTTGCCTCAAACGGTTCAAATATTCATGTGCGCCCTTATTAGCATAATCATGGGGCTGACCGCTCCATAGGGTTTCTTCGTTAAATTGAATGGTTTCGTTTTCAGTACCCCCGTAAATCATGGCACCCAACCTGCCATTTCCAATAGGCAACGCCTGGGTCCATTCCATTGCAGGCCTGTCATACCAGAGCACCAAAGAAGGATTTATTTCTTCCTCAATGCCATAGAATTGATTACATGATAAACTAAATTGCAGGATGATAATAAGTATTAAATAACGAAAGGTTTTCATACATTCTCAATTAATAGGATTACGTAAAATAATTTAATGAAGACTTTATTGCTGCATTAACGGTCCGTCAGCATGTCAATTCCAACCCTCCGAGATGGTCACATCGCTTTTACGTTCCTCAGGTGTCACCCGTAAATGGACAATCTGCTGGTTTTTTACTTTACATTCAATGAATGTATTATTCGGAGCATGTAACTTGAAATCCACATCCCATTCTTTTGGCCATGCCGGGAATAGAACAATTTGATCTCCACTGGTTTGCATAAGCATTTCCTGTAAGCCAATCATTCCCGAACCGCCCCAGTTATGATCAGGTACCCAATCATGGCCTGGCCCCCAAAAAGTAGGGAATCGACGTTGAGAATCTGAAAGTTTCCGAAGTGTAATGCTCTTTGCCTCGTTAGTTAACCCAAGGCGGGCACAAAAGATAGCATCCTGATGCCAGCTAATATAATTTTTCTGAATGGGTCTATCGAATCCGTGGCGCCAGGTATTAATGGCCAGCTCCAACTCTGGTTTTCCCAAGCCAAACAATCCCCATGGAAAAACAGGATACAATTGTGGAAATTCCTGATTAATTATTCGATCCCATGTCTCAGCAGGGGAAATTACTTGTATCCCATTCATTGTTCTGCGGGGCATTTCCGGCAATCTGGAATTCATTAAACGATAATATTTCTTTTCCTCCTGCGAAACGTAATTTTCCGGCAGGGTTTGTAATTCTCTGGTAAGAACTGTTAATGCAGCAATAACGTCGGAAGGGTTTTTTACGTTTCCTGTATAAGTTTCCAATGCCATGCAGGGGTAAAAGATATACTTGCCTTCTGTAGAAAATTCATGACCAAAATTCATCTTTGCACGATACCGATAATGCTGATCAAAGAACCGGATGGAAGACTTTATCAAGGGCATATACATGAAAATATCTTTCCCCGAAAAACGATAATATTCGAGTATCATATAAGAAAACTCCAGTTGGCTGGTAAAATAATACTCATGATAGGGAGACCATTGTATACCATTTTCGGTATCTGCCGAACGGTTCCAACCGTACTCTCGTCCACAAACAATTCCGGCCTGATTCATCTGATCGGTAAAACAAGCCCCTCCATGCCCCCAATAATATTGAGTACGCAATTCAGCAGTAGGAAGTGCCCTGCGATAAAAATCAAATTGTTGAGGCATGATCTTAAAATCTCCCGTTTTAAGTAGCGGCCAATAGAGTAATCTTTGATTTTGGGCAGTCATCACACCCCCTCCCCAAGCCCGAAAGTCAGGATTTTCTTTCTGAAACTGTTTGTCAATTAAAACGGGATCGAAGGTAAATAATCCACCATTAAATTTTGTTGGATATTCACCTTTCGCATTGCAGCCCATCTGGTACCTGAAAATATTGTAATTACGTCCCCCCTGCCAGGCCGAATCAGTGGCATTAGCCTGATCGTTGTTGATCATGATCCAACTTTTTTCCCAAAAGCTTTTCCACCAATCCTGATGAGCTGAAAATTTTTCATCCAGCACCTTGGGAGTAATGGGTTTTATTGCCAATAATCTTTCTTCAAAAAATTCATCTTTAATATTATAGCCCGATAATAACACAACATCAAGCCGGTGTTTCTTTTGTTTCTGTCTGCTTTTCATTGCAAATCCATTGTATGCAATATCCAGATATTTCCCTGACACCTTACCCGACGGAACAAAGTCAGACCCAAGCATAACACCACCAAAAACAAAATCTTTTAACGGGTTCCAAATGGAATCCCTAAAAGAAGCTAAATCCTGTTGATCAATCTCTTTATCCAGCACCAGATCATCGTTATTGTTTTTATGGTAAAAAATAATTCTGTCATTCATTGCTTTTACTGTATCAGGGTACCAGAAAATATCATTACCCGGGTAATCAAAATAACTTGGTACTACCCAACGCGACAAGATGGGGGTTTTTTCTTTCCTCCAGTTTTGGTATTCGGCATTTACCTGCACCGCCTTATTGGACTCCATTTCAAAATGGATGACAGGTTGGTCTGTCTCAACCCATATACGAGATGTAATTTTTACTCCCTTATCTTCTCCCGAAATGCTGACGTACCCGTTTTGTAATTTGAGTTCTTGTTTAAATCTGCCAAACGGATTCGGGTTAATATCAATTTTAATTCTTCCTGATTTAAGAAGAGCATTATTCTCGTCGAAACTGTTGCTCCTTCCAAAATAATAAAAAATACTTCCATCTTCCACCCACACGTTGCATCCCACATCGCAACCGCCTACCGGCATCGATTCACCGGAATTTTTACTTTGGCTGTTCCAAACAACATTGTATTTTATCAACCCTTCGGGCACTGCATCTTTTGGTTTACATGCTGAGAATGAAGTTAATAAAACGACCATTAAAAGGGCCAAAAATCTGATTCTTATAAGCATTTTCAGTAAGGAACTTTTCATTTTTTATCGTATTGAATGAAGTCATTTTTGTTTCTATCGGTTTTCAAAAATTTAATCATACCCTTGGTTTAAGAACAATATTTTCCATCTTTTCTGTATTAATTTCAATTAACCCGGAGTTTAAAATGGATTCGCCATTGTTGTTCATGATAATGGTTGCTTCTTTCCATGGCACCAAAAGCTTCAAGGGCATCCCGGCTTCACTTACTATTTGAATTTCGGATACCCGGCCCTCTTTTAACGAAGCGCTGACCAGAAAAGCACCAGCAGCACGAAGGGTTTTAAATTCTGCATCTTTTTCCATTGGCCAGTTAGGAAATAATCGAATGGTTCCATTGTAACTTTGCATTAAGCACTCGTTGATAACAACAGGCAAAGCAAAGTTTTCGAACCATACACCCATCCTGTCCATAAAGCCATAATTGCTTTGGTCGTTGTATCGGCCATGCACCTGCATAACCCTGTCGGATGCTGTACCATTAGGCATTAAACAATAATTAATTTGTCGTTTAAATCTTTCAAGGTCGAGCATTCCTATGCGGGCAGCCTGTAGATTATAAAAGACCAAATCGTTGCCTCCTTCGTTTTGCCGGTTGTAAAATGTGTTCTTTAATAGTTCCATGGTTTTCTCATCGCTATGTAAGCCATAGTCTTCGCCGGGAAAAACCGTTGCTAATGCATTGGGCACGTTATATACAACCTGACTATGTTCTTCCGGAACAGCAACCAGAACTTCTTTATTGTCCGGGGTAAATGCCGTAGGATATTCAGGAAAATTATTCAAAATATCTTCCACATCCGCAAGGAGTACTTTTTCAGCTTCCTTTATACCCAAATTGGTGGTTGCCTGTTGAAATGCCTTAAAAATAAATCTAATAAGCGTTAAATCCATTGTACAATCGTAGTTGTACTTAAATCCGGGCCGGAGTGCATAAAGTTCAGGAGGAATAGCCGGAAAAACATGGTAATTATTATCGTTCCACTGGTCTCCTCTGGCTTCAGGACGTTTCATATAAGCCACCAAAAATTCAACGGCTGCTTTAATTGGTGAATATCCACGGTTTCTTAAAAAGTCAATGTCTTTCGAATAAAGATAATGCCACCACACCCCCTGAACTGCCCAGGGAGTTTCAAATACTTCCCATCCCCAATGTGGAACAGGATATGGATTCATGGTCATATCAACAGGATAAGCGCTGTGTGGAAAATACGCTCCGGGCAGATTATAATATTCACTTGCCCATTTTTGGCTCACGTCCATTAAAAATTCGATCAACTCCACATAAGGGATATTTTTCTCGAGATGATTGGTTGAAAAAGGCAACCAGAAGGGTTGCTGGGTATTGTAATTCATGTGATAATCACCATGCCAGGCAGTGCCAATATTATTAAAACTCCAGTTGGCAAAAAGACCTGGTGTTGTAACACCTTCTTTTGTGGCACAATTGAAAAAATAGAGATTATGATACCAGATACTTTCCAGAAAATTATCACTCAAAGATACACCTGATTTGTTCCAATATTCTTTCCAAATCTGATTTCCTTTAATTAATGACTCAGTAAGTTTTTTGGTATTAGAAATGTCTTCAATATTTGATTTTTGTGGAACTTTAGTATTGAAGCCTTCACTCAAAGAAATACATCCAATAAAATTTTCCTTATCCATAAAACGGCCTTCCATCAATGCCATTTCCTGTTCATTCCCATCCCAGTTTATCCGGGTGGTTTTTTTCAATTCAGAGTTGAATTGAGCAGACAAACTAAAGGCTTTGTCTTTGGGGTGCCCTTTTTCAATATCATAATCTTCAGGTTCCTGATAAGGTAAAACCTGCCGGAAAGCGATTAAGCCCTCATCCAGATTTTCCTGCGCTTTAAAATTTGGAAATTCTTTGGGAGTTGATGGGTCAGGCATCACTCTGACACGGTCGAAAATATTTTTGCATAGTTTACCGTTTTCATCCAATAATTGCATCCACAACTTATCGCTAGTCATATCAGTAAACAACTGCAACGTGAGTTTCTGCTTATCAGAAGTTAACAAGTACACTTCGCAAAGCCCGTTTGAAATATCCAGTTTATGGCCGAGCATTTCTGCATTTCTGCGGTCGAAGCCTAACAATACCGAGCCACATGGAAAAGGCCTTGGATAAGGCTTCCGGTAATTTTCGGCAGCCATTTTGCTGTATTCGTTATACCAGGGGTCTTGTGTTAAAAGCTTTAAGGTATCGGGAATTTTCTTTACTTTATTAAAAACGTAATCAAAAGTGCCGATCTCTTTTTTATTATCCTCGGCAATCCGAATATCCCATACATTATTATGTCCAAAGTACATCATAACTCCATCCGGGCGGGTGGTTACCACTATTCCCAATGCACCATTGCCGAGTAAAGCTCCCTCAAAAAAATCGACAGCGGGTTTGTTAAATTCTATGGGATGCTTTTTGGCCCGTTCGAAAGGTGAAAATTTATTGCCATAACTTATTGAATTAGACATACCAATCATGTAAACAACAGAAATAAGCAAAATCGACTTTTTCATTTTTAACTGATTTAATAAATGATGAATATCAACACGTAAATCATTGAGGGGTATAGACTATTACTTCTTTCCGGCGCGAGGCAGGTTCGATATCCCATTTTACCAGCTTACCTTCTTTCACAGTTCCCGATATGATTGTATTGCCGGCAAGGTGTTGCTTGAAGTCCACATCCCAGTCAGCCGGCCAGGCTGGTAACAACAAAATTTTGCCGTCCGTTTCCTGTACCAACATTCTTTGGAGGGCTATTGATCCTGCTCCAAAATGATCAAAGTCGGGGCAGGAGTCTGGCCCTTCCCGACCATACAATGGGAACCGACATTGGGTGGAGGCAGCACGGAAGCGTTGTATCAAACCATCGGCAGCTTCGGTGGCATTACCGGAATAAGCCCAGTGAATCTGATCCTGCGTCCAGCAGCGATGCCCGAAAGCATCTTTATGGGATCGGTGTCTCATAGTCCAATCAACGATATCTTCCGTTCCTTTTCCAATACCGAAATAGCGAAACGGAAACACCGGGTAAAGCTCTCCATTTTCGGAGTTCTTTTTCATTTCCCATTTATCGGCTGGAGCTATTGCCAAACGCCCATCTATGGTCTGCATTGGTATCTCCGGGATTTCTTCCCGGAACCGGCCCCAGTTCACCTGGTCCTCATCATTGCCGGCTTTCATGGCCAGGAGCTTATCTAAAGCGTAGTGCAAGCCAGCCACATCGGGAGAAGGATTTATTGCAATCCAATAGGTTTCCAGCACCATCGAGGGGTCTAATCGGAGCTTGCCACTTTCATCCCGGGGATAATGCTTATCGAAAAACAGCAACACCTTACGAGCAAAAGGGACGAGCACTTCTTCACGAAAGACTTTGTCATTTGAGTACAGGGCATAATCAATCATCATTGCTACCGTTTCCAGTCCGGAGGTAAAGTAGAAGCTGTGATAGTATCCCTGCCCTGTATTTTCTCCCGGTTTGACTTTCAACGGTTTTCCACTTCGTCCGCAATCGCGCTCTGCGCCTGTGGGTTCTATATTCTCGCGGTAGTAGGCACCCTCGTGTCCAAACCAGGCTTTGGTGATGGCTTCACGCATCGGCAGCAAATCCGAATAATAATTAATGAAAGGTTGCATCATTTCAAAATCGCCGCTACGAAGAAGGGGCCAGTAGAGCAATCGTTGGTTTTGAAAGGTGAACCGCCGACCCCATAACCGGTCGTCCTCGTGAGTAAGCCATTTTTTGTCGGATAGTTTTTTAGGCATCGTACGGCCTTCCGGGCTTGAAACAATGAGTTGCTGTGTAAATAGGCCACCATTGAATTTGGCTTGAATTTTTCCCCGACTTTGACAGGCCATAAGAAAACGGAAGATGTTATAGCTCTGAGCTACCAGTGCCGCACCGTCAGCTTCTTTTCGAACCCCATCTAAAGTTGGTTCCCCCTCAAGCTGTTCACGAAGTGCAGGTGCAATGCTATTATCGGAAGCGATTATCCAGCTTCGGTTCCAGAAGTTAGTCCACCAGTCAACATGCCTTTGCCAATGTTGCTTAAGGTCTATTGGCCTGTCGGCCTGCTGTTCGATTGCTTTGACCCAGGTTTCAGCTTTTGGCGCTTTCATGGTCAAAGCATAAATACGGAGATTGAAACTGCGACCTTTTCCTTCCAATGCATTTTTTACGCATTTCAGATCAGGGGATGTAAGCAGATTGCCAAAAGTGTTAAACCGAAAAGGATCTTCAAATTGTCCAGCCATATGCGCCACGTCATAATATTTCAAATCTTCAGAATAAACACTTCTGTCGCCAACTGCATAATACCATATGATTTGATTATTTCGCTCCAATCTTACATCCTGGGTGGGTGTCAGTGTTTTTCCATATTGTATGTCAGGATCAGTGGCATCAAAATTATTATACCAACAGGTCAGGAATCTCTCCCAAAATTCAGGTTGTACATGAACTTTAATCTCTTTTGGAGAATCTATTTTTACATGGTAAACCGGGTGAAAAGCATCTGCCCAAACATGTATTTTAACCTTATCTGCAACTATTGAGATAGAACCGGTTCTCAGGTCCAACAATTGTTGAAAGGGTTTTCCTTTTTCAAAAGGATTCGGGGTTAAAGCTATCCGTACCCGACCCGTTTTAAAGATATCCCCACTGTATGTATAGGCATCATTTTTCGCCAAAAGCAGATACAAGGCATCATTTTCAATGGCATAAACACCTGCAGCAATATCGCCATTGCCAATGGGCATCACACCGGTTGCGTCCTTCGAAGGGGTATTCCATACAACATTATAACGTTCCATTCGCGTACCTGCATCAGTTTCTTCTGCGTAGGAAGGTAAGCTTAAGGTGAGAAACCCGAAACATCCGAAGATTAAATATAAAAGACCTGCCCCTATTTGCTTTTGAAATAAAAAGCAATTTAATTTTTGAATTGCATTTCTCATTGCTAAAGTTATTTATTGATTACCATTTATAAACCTGTCAATATTTTTTTTAGTGTTTCCTGAAGACAATGCTGCAACCGCTTTTTGGCGTGCATCCCCGTTTCCCTCATAGTTTTTCATTTGTTGCACAAAACCTTCATACATGGAGAGTGCAGCTTGTTCGTAAAATTTGTAGATGTCTATTTCCCTTTCCGCGGTAATAGTGCGGAAATAGCCTCCTTTCTGAACAATATTCACCTTCATAAAAATTGTTTCGATCCAATACCTGACTGTGCGCAAAAAAGCTAATCAGGATTAAGCTTGTCAAACAAATAATTTTCATTGAATCCATTATTTTGTGAGATGCTTATTTTTGAAAATAAATCATAAGGCCACATTAGCTAAAATAATAATGCGGCTTTATGATTTATAGTGAAATATTTATTTAAAAAATATTCCCAAATTCAAGCAGGGCATATTTTAGATTAATGATATCCAGGGTTTTGCTCCAAATTTGGATTAATATCCATCTCTGTTTCCGGAAATGGAAGCAGGTAATGTTTACCAGGATCAAATTTACGTCTTGCACCACCTACATCTACAATGGTAGGAATAATATCTTCTGCAATTCTCCATCGCCTTACATCACTCCATCTGAAACCTTCAAGTGCCAGTTCCACTCTTCTTTCATGTCGAATTCGCTCCCTCATTTCTTCTTTCGAAAGTCCTTCAGGAATCGGTGGTAAATCAACACCATCTCTGGCTCTTACCTGATTTATAGCCGAATAAACAGAAGCATCCGGGCCACTTGCCTCATTTTTTGCTTCAGCATACACCAGCAATACTTCAGCATATCTAATAAGTATCCAATCCTGGTCGCTAATTGTACTATAATCAATAGGCAAAGCATCCCAGTTACAATATTTCACCGGATTATAACCATTTCCTACGTTATTGTAATTAAAGCCTACTTCCTCACCTGCCGAGTTAATGACTTTATCCTCATAAGCTTTTATTGTCATAAGGAGACGCGGGTCACGATTCAACCTCCAGTTACCAGGATCATACAATGGTGAAGAAGTTATAGGAAGGCCGTCGGAACATTCATAAGCATCAACAAGATGTTTTAAAGGATTAAGTATACCGTGCCAGGACCAACGAATATCAAGATTATTGGTAATATCCGGAGCCAGGTAACGGGTTGAAAATATAATCTCCGGATTGTCCTTTTTCCCTTCGGTTAAAAACAAAGTCCTGAAATCATCAAAAAGACTGAATTTTCCACCAGAAATCACCTCATTGGCTGCATTAGCTGCCTCTGGCCAACGCTCGTTGTAAAGCAATACCCTTGCCTTTAGAGCCTGGGCAGAACCTTTAACCGCATGCCCTTCCGTATAAGCTACATCCGAGAGATTTGCAATGGCAAAGTCAAGATCAGAAAGAACCTGTTCTATTACAACTTCTTTGGGGCTTTGCTTTACCAGAGCTTCATCAACTGTAACATATTTTGTATAAAGAGGGACACCTCCATAATGATCAGTCAATGTAAAATAGAACAACGCCCTTAAAAAAAGCACCTCGGCTTTATACTTATTTAATTTTGAGGCATCCAACGGAGACTTGTCAACATTATCCAAAAAAAAGTTACAGGTACTGATTCCTTGGTAGCAACTTCCGAAAATTTGAGTGACCAACTCACCGGAAGTTGATTCAATGTTTCCCTGAGACAAGGAAGTCACTGTTCCGTATGCATCACCCCCCATTACGTCAAAAGAACCATCTTTATGCGTGAAAGGAAATCCTCTTAACCTGGCATAAACTCCTGCCAAAGCCATATCAACTTCTTCCTCAGTATTCCAGAAGGTTTCACCAGATATCTGATCAAGCGGGTTTTTATCCAGAAAATCGGAACACGATATAAAATTCAGAGTAAAAAACCCTATTAGAAATATTCTAATACTTTTTATTATAAACTTTTTCATGATGTACTAATTTTTAAAGTTTAAAGTTTGATTTTTAATCCCAAAGCTAAAGTCCTCAACTGTGGATAGACGCTATAATGCCCTGAAGAAATCCTTTCAGGATCGGCTCCCGGATAGGATGTAATAGTAAACAGGTTATCGCCTGAGAAATAAACCTGTGCATATTTCAACCCAATTCTCTGAATGGTGGCAGTAGGTATTGTATATCCAATTCGAAGGTTTTTCAACCGCAGGTAAGAAGCATCCTCGAGGTGGAAAGTAGAAGCTGTGCCTTCAACAGGTTGGTAGCTCGACCATTGTCCCCCGCGATAAATAGCAGGATACTCGTTAGTCGAACCAGGTCCTGTCCACCTGTTTTCAGCCAATTCTTTGGTTGGAGGAGAGCCCTGTGTAAACGGAGACAACCCCCAGTTCTGTACGTAATTTTTCAGCCCCTGAACTCCCTGAAAGAATGCAGAAACATCGATATTCTTCCACGACAGGTTAATACTTCCACCATAATAAAAATCAGGGAAAGCACCATCAAAAACCTTTCGATCTTCAGAATTAATAACACCATCCTTATTCTGATCTTTGAATTTTAAATCACCTGGTTTTGGATCGAAAGGATGTACCGGACTGTTATCGATTTCTTCCTGAGTTTGGAAAATTCCAATCCACTCGGTTAAATACCATGAGTTGTAAGGAAGGCCTTCCTCAATAATGGTTCTTCCATAAGATGGCCTTACTATACTTAACACTTCGTTTTTATAGGTGGAGATATTGAAATTAAGATTGTAACCAAGTTCTCCAATTTTATTGGTATGACCAAGTTCAAATTCCCAACCGGTATTTTTCATTTTACCGCCGTTTACAGTGGGTGAAGATAAACCAATACTTGCCGGCACAGGAATGCTGTATAAAATATCGTCGGTTACCTTATCATACCAGTCAGCTGTTATTGTAAACAAGCCGTTTTTAATACTTGCATCCAAACCAACGTCAGTGATAGTAGTTGTTTCCCATTGTAACGTTTTATCTACCAACCTTGATGGATATACTCCGGTTTCCTGACTTCCAAAAGCATATTGGGTCGTTGACAACACATCCTGGTACGGATAAGTACCTACATTCTGGTTACCCAGTTGCCCCCATGAACCTCTGAATTTAAGATTGTCGAGCCAGGATACATCTTTCATAAACGATTCTTCTGAAATCCTCCATGCCGCAGATACCGAAGGGAAGAAGCCCCAACGGGTATCCTTAGCAATCCTGGATGTCCCATCATAACGGGCATTCACTTCAAAAAGGTATTTTGATTTATAACCGTAGGCGATACGGCCAAATAGTGACTGAATGGCCCATTCGCTTGCAGTTCCTGATGTGGTTTGCTCCAGGGGTGAACCGGCATTAAGTTCTTTCAAAGTATTGAGCGGAAAATATTTTCTGGCTCCTCCTAAACCTCTGTAATAGGCAGATTCTTGATTATACCCCAGCATAGCATTAAGATCATGATTCTCCTTAAATACTTTACTATAGTTTAATGTAGAGAATAAAGTTGTCAGAAATGCGCTATTCATGTTGTCCCTTACCCCTAAATTCCATACAGCACCATTATGCGCATATGAACCGTCTTTAAAATAATAGTTATCAACAGCATGTTCGTGATTTTTGGTGAAACTGTAATCAAAATTAACAGCTCCTTTGGTATACCAAGTTAAATCTTTAGTTATATCTACTTCTGCATACATTTGCGGTATCGTAGAATAAGAAGAATTAGTATTTGAGCCCTGGGCTAAAATAGCTGCAGGATTCCTTACTGTCCACTCAGCAATATCACTACTATACCTTGCTGCATAACCGGTAGAGCCATCTGGCAAAGTCATTGTCGGGGTATAGTTTGGTCCCGATGCATAGGCGTGCATAACAAAATATGCCTCAACATGTGCACCCTGAACATCCTGAACTCTTTCCTTTTTTAGAGCCTGAATATTCCCACCAATTTTTAACCAGTTTGTTATTTTAGAATCTACGGACATATGAATGTTGTACCTCTTAAAATCATATAAGGGGACAATCCCTCCCTGATCCAAATAACCAAGAGCCAGATTAAACGAAGTTTTGTCATTTCCACCATAAACACTTAAATGATGGTTTTGGACAAAAGCTGTTTTAAAAATATAATCAACCCAGTCAAAATTTGGATATTTGGGATCATTCATCCCTTCGTGCTGCCTGAATGCATTTATATCTTCCTGTGAAAAGTAATGAGGCTGGCCGTTTCTTGCATTGGCTTCATTCCATAATTCCATATAATCAGCAGAGTTCGTCACAAGGTCAGGGAGCCTTGTTGCACTTTGGGAGTCAAATGAAACGTTATACTCTAAAGTTACAGGCTGATTCCCACCTCTTTTTGTGGTAATTAAAATAACACCGTTTGCTGCCCGTGCTCCATAAATAGCTGCAGAAGCAGCATCTTTCAATACTGAAACAGATTCGACATTGTTCGGATCCAAATTGGTCATATTCCCTTGCACGCCATCAATTAACACCAGTGGACTACTTCCTGCACCACTAAATGTTCCCAGACCACGGATACGCATTTGAGCGTTATCGCCCCCTGGAGTCCCCCCACTTTGCGTAATCTGAAGTCCTGATACTTTTCCCTGTAACAGGTTTTCTACGTTTGGGGTTGGACGTTTGTTAAGTTCCATTCCACCAACCGATGCAACAGAACCTGTAAGATTGGCTTTCTTTTGGGTGCCATATCCAACAGCTACAACCTCCTGTAACCCGATGGTGGCTTCTTCCATCACTACATTAATGCTGGATTGATTGCCCACGGCAACTTCCTGGGTTTTCATTCCGACAAATGAAAATATTAACGTCGCATTGGCAGGTAAGTTCGACAATGAGAAGTTCCCGTTCATATCGGTAATGGTTCCGGAGGTAGTACCTTTAACAACTATTGAGGCACCGGGGATAGGGTTTTCGTTTTGATCGGTTACCAGTCCTGTAACCGAACTTTGTTGTTGCTGAAGCATTTCAGTTTCTACTGCTTCCAGATAAAAATCTGAGGCACCAATATTCATAAAATTACCAAGAGGCGGCAGTAATGATAAACTTAATACCAGAAAGAGTCCTTTTCTTGCACCTCTAATGAAGCACAAGCATTTCCATAATTTTTTCATAAATTTGTGCGTTTTAAATTAGACACTCGATAAATAATTCGGGTTAAAGCTGCCGGAATGATGTGCTACCATCTTCCGGCTTTTTTGTAAACTAAAATTTAGTTTTCTTAGTCCATAGGCAGCTGTTTTTAACAGTACTTAAAGGGAATGATATTACCCGTTGTTTGCATAACATTTTTTCGCATGTCATGCTCAAGCAAGTCGATATTTATGAAAAAGCTGAATGCATGATAATGGTCCTTGTTTAATTTATATGATAATGTGTGCCTTGAATACTCACAAGGGCTTGTAAAACAATTTAGTATACATTCAATGTTTTTAACTATTTCTCAAATTTACAATTAATAAACGTTTTATAATTGAACGATATTTGCAATTGTTTGCACTAAATTTGCAAATACATCTCTACATAATCATCGCACCTTTGCGAACTACCTTTCTATCGTTGTCCCTAATCATTTTCCCCACCTGTGCAAGGGTTTTTAGGTCAACATTCCGGATTTTTCCTTCGTAATTTGGTCCGATATTAATTGAAAAAATATTTCCGTATTTCACTGCATCTGCATAATCCTGATAGATTTTTTCAGCCGAATGAACAAGTGCATCGTGCTTCGGCAAGGAATAAAACCAATCGGCTCCTCCTTCATGTTGGGGCAAAATAGGATACGTAAATTCGGCCACCAAATACCCTTTGAAATTGG
>JACDJA010002298.1_pt1 | contig 13929 bp, 12 predicted proteins | sample 7449241 | NCBI WGS metagenome assembly JACDJA01 (sample SAMN14253289, study PRJNA609438) | sludge metagenome | isolation source: initial anaerobic sludge | collected 2018-12-20 | reverse complement strand
TTTTTATATTAGCCCGTTTCTTAATTCATATATAGATATGAATCTATGTGCGTATAGAAGTTGTGTATTTTTGTCGAAAACTTAGGCTATGGAAACACTCACAATTAGCGAACAAAGCATACAAAAACTTGAAAAAGTTGCTGGCCGACTGCGCGCAATTGCACATCCGGTGCGGCTTGCCATCATCGAAATGCTGACCAAAACCCCAAAGATGAGTGTCACGGAAATCTATCTACACTTAGATATTGAGCAGGCAGCGGCTTCGCATCACCTGAATATTATGAAAAACAAAGGCATTTTAGACGCCAAACGAGATGGCAAAAAAATCTATTATTCGCTCCGAAATACAACATTAGCCGACATAATCGGTTGCATTGATAAGTGTAAAGATTGTTAATTGACTTTTTAGAAAAAATATAGCTTTAAATTTTCCGGCTTAATCTTATCTATCGCCATCAAATTTCGGCGACCAACTTTCTTCAACATCCCAGTTTGCTCTAATTTCTATTTCCTTTGGGAAATAATTTACCCGTTCCGGCTGCTGTTTTTTTAGGTAATCGCCTGTGTCCCAGCGCCCGTTAAAATTCCGATCTTCGATAATTTTTACAAGGTATTTCACGGGCAATAAATAAGGGAAATGCAAGCGCTGTGAGGCCCTTACCTTAAGCTGTTTCAGCACTACTTCCTTATCGTTCATCAATTGGATAAGGTATTGTTGTGTGCTATCCGGAATTACAAAATCAATATAAAGATGGCCATACTGATCTTCTGCCGGCACACTAAAATTAATCTGGGTAGTGTCGTTTGTTTTGCCGCTATATCCAAAAAATACCGAATCCGGAAAGCGGATGGAATAGCTGCTTTCGGCATTTAATAGGGTATCCAGCACAAATTTCATTCCCACCGAATCTATTTTCACAAAACGCAATCGGTTAAAAATGGTGTCCTTATCAATGATAAGCCAAGTGGTGTCGCGCATGTTTATTTTGGTGATGGGTTCGTCGAAGCTCAGGAATAATTTTGCAGGTAAATTAATCCGTCGCCCGCCGGCATTGTTTGTAATTGAAAGGCGATCAGCTTTCACTGCATTATCATCCTTTTTACGTTTATTGCCTTGTGTTTTCTTTTCGGCAAGCGATAATTTCAAGGTGTCAAGCACTAGGGTATCCTGTTTTAGGCTCAAAAACAAGCTGTCGCTGATGGCCGGATTAAAATACCAAAACAAGGTGTCGCCTGATTTGGTGTAATAATCAATCAAGTTGAAGCTGTCGGGCAAGGCATGCAAGGGTTCTATTTCTATTTTGGTTACCGGATATCTGAAAGCAAAGCGCAGCAAGCCTTTGCGTATAAGTTCAGCGCGTAACAAGCGCTGCACCGAATCCTGCTCCTCAAACATAAATAGCCGCAAATCAAGCGCGCTTTCAAGCGGTGACAGGATCACAGAATCTGCTACCAGACTGTCGCCAACGGCAGCTAAAACGCTATCGCTGATTACATCCAGCCGAAAAACCTTTTCAAGGCTGTCGCGTTTTTCCGGATTCAGGCTATCGGATAAAAACAAAAGGCCATCAGACAATGCTTTAATGCTATCTTGCACTGGAGGTTTCTGATAAATTGGCACAATTAAAGTGTCTAAGAATGCAATTTTTTCGCCGGGCATATCGTATAAAAAATTACTATTCATATCGCTGAGTACAAATATTTTATACGCTACATCTTTCAGGTTTGCCAGCCTAAAATGTCCCTCTTTATCAGTACGGGCCACATACAAAGGCCGCAACAAATATGGCAGCGAATCTACCGGAATAGTATCGGGTGCGCGATCATAAAGCATCGCAAATGTAGCTTCGGGAGGCACTAAGTCGAAGGCGTTATTCACAATACCTTCTATCGACATTGAATCGAGCACCGGCCCGGTGGAGAATACAAAACTGTAGCCACTTATTGGATTATTTTCGGTGAGATCGCCGATGGCATCGCCAAAAAAGAGGGTATAAGTTGTGTTAGAAACCAGTGCTTCCTCAAATTTTATTTGCAAGGTTTTTCCGCGCAGGCGATACGCTGGGTTTTTGTTAAGCGGGGGCGAAATCAATACTTCTTTTTGGGTATTGGAGAGCTTCACAAACTCATCAAAAGTAACTTCGATCAAATTTCCTTTAAAATTAACGGATCTGTTGGCAGGTTTTGAGCTTACAACCCTTGGTGGGTCTTCGTCTTTCGGGCCACCTCTCGGCATTACCGGATTGGCACACTGCTGCAATATAAAACTCAAAAGCAGCACCAAAATTATGGCTAAAAATAACCTTCCCAAGCGTATAGACATAGTGTTGCAAAGATGCAAATAATTCCTTTTAGAGTGGCATTAGGCAACTGCATCAACCAGAATTTCTTTGGACACAAACTTTTATAGTAAGGTAAAGCGCACCGGCAGTGTAAAGCTAACACGTACAGGTTTGTTGCGTTGCTTGCCCGGTTTCCAGGCTGGCATTTGTTTTACTACGCGCATGGCTTCCTCATCACAGCCGCCGCCAATGCCACGCAAGATAGTTACATTAGAGACGGATCCGTCGGGTTCTACAACAAAACTCACATACACAATGCCCTGAATACCGTTTTCTTTGGCAAGTTGGGGGTACTTTGTTTCGCTGGCAAAATAGTTTATGCGCGCTACGTCACCTCCCGGAAACTCCGGCTGTTCTTCAACAATACGGAAAATTTCCTGTTCTACAATCGCTTCTTCCTCTGGCGGTCTTTCGATAGGAACATACTCCGGAATAACGGTAGTTTGATCCACTTCCGCTTGTATTTGCAGATCGGCTTCCACTTCCACTTTATCGTCAACCACGGTTAAAAGTGTGATTTGTTGCTTAGGCGCCTGCGCTGGTGGTGGCGGTGGTTTGGGCTGTGTGGTCTGGATCATTTCTTCCTGCACAAGTTGTAGCTCGTTGCGGTTAAAATCCAAATCACGAACCTTATTTGGCCGTTTCACCTGAAAGACAAAGAAAACGATTAGCAGGCTAATGATTAACCCAAGCTCGAAAAACAGGCCTTTCTTACTCTCAAGATCAGCCTGTGGTGTTTTATAACTGATCATGGCTCTTAAGTATTGATGTGCTCTAAAGTTACAAAAAATAACAAGCCATGTCAAGTATTTCTTAGGATAAAAAGTGGCGCTGAAAGCCAAATGTAGTGTTTAGCTTCTGTTTGTATGCTTTTGCTATTGATTCAGCGGATTTACAAACGCTTGGAACAAGCTCTTTTACTTATTTATCTGTAGGCGTCAACAGGCTGGATATTTCTCCTTAAAAAACCGTTAAACAATGTTTTGACTGTGAACAGATAGATGTTTTAATAAATTCAATATCATCGCATTACACAAAGACATCACTGATAGTAAGACAAATCAGCTTAAGAATAGCCTTTGACTAAAGCTTTTCTATTATTTGCGTACCTGGCCCAGGTTAAAAATACCTCCCAAGAAAGGGCTTTTGTTTTGGTTTACTTTGAAATGGCCTTCGTTTACCGTTTGAACCTCTTCGATAGTATAAAAAGCATTGGGGTTGTACTCGTTGATGATTTCAAGCATTTCATTAAGATTTTTTTTCTTGACGATACTGAAAATCATTTGAACCGGCCCACTTTTGCCTTCGGCAGAAACAGAAGTTACGCCATAATTGGCATCGCGCAGGTGATCGATCAGGCTCGAGACGTCTTTTTTAGGAATAACCCGAACTACCACCGTTCCTATCGACATTTTCTCGACCAGGATAATGCCAATGTAATTTCCCATCGCAAAACCTCCGCCATAGCCGATATAGCTCATAAAATTATCGAGCTGCTGCATGATCTGGCCAATGGCCAATAACCAAATAATTACTTCAACGAAACCCAAAGCTGGTGCCAGGTATTTATAGCCACGCGACACAAAAATCAACCGGATCGTCCCAACACTAACGTCCATAATGCGCGCTATTGCAATCAGAAGTGGCAGTACGACATAATTGTAAATATCAATATGAATCCAATCTGTAAGGTTAAACATGGTTTTTGTTTTCAAATTTATAAGCACAAAAGTAACCCAAATAGAATGGATTGACATTGAAAAAATCTGAAAAACTTCGCAATTACGACTGCTGTTTTGTCAATAATCTATTGTATAAAAGTGGGTTACATTCAATAAATAATGTTTTGTTTTTTGCGTCCTATGCTTTCATCACTTACTTTTGTAGCACTGGATGATGAAAACTAGAAGCACTTTTGAGCGTTTTTTTTTGATTTTATTTCTGCTAAATATAAGTCCCTTAGCGGTTTATGTAAGTATTTCTGCGAGCGAAAGCGAAACAGCAGAAGTCTTTGTGGTAAGTCATTCCAGCTGGGAGCGGATGATCGAAAGCGAATACATCCTCACACAATTTCGCTGGCTGACCTTAACTGATGGCTCAAAAGTTATTGAGCGCAAGGCCCGAATGATCGTACAGGGCGTTTCGCCTAAGCAGGTAGCTGCTGTGATTCGCGATTACAAGCTTATTCCCAAATGGATGAACGCAGTTAGTGAAGCGCAGCTTATCAAGTCAGCCGACAATAATTTATGGGTCATTTTTTTGATTTTTAAGTTGCCTTGGCCATTGCGCAACAAATACCTTATCAATGAAGTATGCGAAAAAAAGCAATCTTTTTTACCACTTTATTCCTTTAAGATTAAGAGCAGCGATAAGTATAAGCCACCTTTTGAATGTAAAATTAATGATTTTGGGCATTACGAAGGGGTGTGGAAAGTATATTCTTGGCAAAAAGGTATTACTTATATTGAGTTTTCGGCCTTTTCTACTGCACCACCGCAGTTTCCGCGCTGGTTACAGGATCCAATTGTAAATCGGTCGTTTGCCAAAACGATGGAAAGTTTTTATAAGTTACTGAACAACAGAAACTAAAAAGGCTGTCCAAAAATTTTCGAACAGCCTTAAAACAATTTTATTTCGATTTATAAAGGGATATTTCCATGTTTTTTTGCCGGATTTACCTTTGATTTTGTCCGGGTCATCTCCAAAGCTTGAATCAATTTTTTACGGGTATCTCTTGGCCTGATAATTTCGTCGATAAAGCCTAGAGCAGCAGCCTTGTAGGGGCTTGCAAAAGTGAGGCGATAATCCTCAATGGCTTTTTCGCGTTCGGTTTCACTGAGTTTGTCACGGTAAATGATATTTACAGCACCTTCGGGCCCCATCACGGCAATTTCGGCTGTAGGAAAAGCAAAATTCATATCGGCACCAATATGCTTACTCGACATCACATCGTAAGCACCACCATAAGCTTTGCGGGTAATCACGGTTAGTTTTGGCACGGTGGCTTCGGCAAAGGCGTACAGCAACTTGGCGCCATGCTTGATGATGCCGCCAAACTCCTGCGTGGTGCCAGGCAAAAAGCCCGGAACATCTTCAAAAGTAATTAGGGGAATATTGAAGGCATCACAGAAACGCACGAAACGCGCGGCTTTGATGGAGCTATCGATATCCAGTACGCCAGCCAATACGGCAGGCTGATTGGCTACAATGCCTACCGGTTTTCCGCCCAAACGGGCAAAACCTACAATGATATTTTTGGCATAATAAGGCTGAATTTCAAAGAAATGCTTGTCGTCAACTACACTGTTGATGATTTCTTGCATATCATAAGGTTTGTTTGGATCGTCGGGAACAATCGTATCCAGGTTATCATCCTCCCGATGGATGCTGTCGGTACAAACCTTTATTGGCGGGTCTTCCATATTGTTTGAAGGTAGAAAACTCATTAGTTCGCGCAGCATCATCATGGCTTGTTCGTCGTTTTCGGCCATCATATGCGCCACACCACTTTTTGAGTTGTGCGTCATGGCACCACCCAGCTCATCTTTGGTAACTTCCTCATGCGTAACGGTTTTTATCACATCAGGACCTGTCACAAACATATAAGAAGTGTCTTTTACCATCATAATAAAATCGGTGATAGCAGGCGAATAAACGGCACCACCGGCACAAGGGCCAAGAATTGCAGAAATTTGGGGGATAACGCCAGACGACATCACGTTGCGGTAAAAAATATCGGCATAACCACCCAGGCTTTCTACACCTTCCTGAATACGTGCGCCACCCGAATCATTGAGACCAATAACTGGCGCTCCCATCTTCATGGCAAGATCCATAATTTTCACGATTTTATCTGCATTGGCACGGCTTAGCGAGCCACCAAAAACTGTAAAATCCTGTGCGAAAACATATACCAGGCGGCCATCAATTTTGCCGTAGCCGGTAACAACACCATCGCCCAAAAACTTCTGTTTATCCATGTCGAAGTCGGTGCTGCGGTGGGTTACAAATTTGTCTATTTCGGCAAAAGTATTGGGGTCGAGTAGGTCTAAAAGCCTCTCGCGTGCGGTTTTGCGGCCGGCAGCATGTTGTTTCTTAATTCTTTCTTCGCCACCGCCAAGTTCGGCCAGCTTATCGGTTTCCTGAAAATGTTTAAATTTCTTTTCTGATGACATGATTTTTCTTTTTTCTGTGTTTTTATTCAATGATGACCATTGGCTGGTCGCTGCTCACCGTATCTCCTACTTTTACCAACAATTTCTTGATCACCCTATCCTGTTTTACTTTGTATTCACTTTCCATTTTCATGGCAGAAACGACCACAACGGTTTCTCCTGCTTTTACCTTATCGCCTTCTTCCACAAGCACTTTCACTACTTTTCCGGGCATAGGCGAAGAAATAACATTTTGGTCTTCACCCTCATCTTTCTTGCGATTTTTCAGGTATTTTGATTCGGCATCAATGACTTCTACATCAAAGGATTCATAGAGCGTATTGACCGTGTAGGTCTTGGCATTTTTGCCTTCAACCAGTTCGACATTGAACGAATTGTTGTCGAGCAAAATGCTGTAAACACCTCTTTCTACCTCTAAAATGTCTAATTCATACATCTTTTTATCAAGCATCACCTGAATTATATTGCCATCTCTGCTCAGCAATTCAATATTGGCGATACGATCATTGATTTTTAATTCGTACGACATAAGTTATAAGATATTAGCTTGTTAGAGTCGCAGTATAGAACGTTTGCGACCAAAATCTTTCCAGTTGTTACCCAGTTCTTTGGTAATAGCCTGTGGCTGAATTTTTTCCAGCTTCGTGATATAATCAAAAAAAGCTGTGATGATAGCCACATCTTCGCACTGTCCATCGCAGTTTTTGCGTGGCATGAGGTATTGCTGATTTTCCTCGATAAAATGCGTGTTGTAGCGGCCTTCCACAAATGCTGGCACTTCCAGAATTCTACTCAGATAAGGAATGGAGGTTTTTACGCCGGTAATTTTGTAGTTGTACAAGGCGCGTTTCATCCGGGCGATGGCCTCGGTACGTGTTTCGCCCCAAACAATAAGTTTCGAAATCATCGGGTCGTAATAAATCGGAATTTCATAGCCTTCATAAACATATCCGTCGTGCCTAACGCCCAATCCAAGTGGCTCGGTGATGTGTTTGATTATTCCTGGTGAAGGCATAAAGTTGTTGTCAGAATCCTCGGCATAGATGCGCACCTCGATGGCATGGCCGTGCTGTTTAAGGTCTTCCTGCTTAAATGCCAATTCAAAACCATTAGAAATATTAATTTGTTGCTTCACCAAATCAACACCAACAACACGCTCTGTAACAGGATGTTCTACTTGTAAGCGCGTATTCATTTCAAGGAAATAATAATTGAGGTTATCGTCTACGATAAACTCAATGGTTCCGGCGCCGTGATAGTTTACGGCTTTGGCGGCAGCAACAGCTGCCTCGCCCATTTCGGCACGCACTTTAGGAGTCATAATAGGTGATGGCGTTTCTTCTACCACTTTTTGGTGGCGGCGCTGCACCGAACATTCCCGTTCAAAAAGATGAACAACATGGCCATGTTTGTCTCCTAAGATTTGGAATTCAATATGATGAGGCGAGTCGATGTATTTCTCAATATAAACTGCATCATCGCCAAAAGCCGCTTTAGCTTCGGAACGGGCGCTACTTACGGCATCCAGAATCTGGCTTTCTTCTTTCACCAGGCGCATCCCTTTTCCGCCACCACCGGCGCTGGCCTTTATCATCACCGGAAGGCCGATTTCACGGATTACTTCAACGGCCTTTTTCAAGTCTTTAATGGGCTCGGTAGTGCCTGGAACCACTGGAACGCCCGCAGCAATCATGGTTTTTCGGGCGGTAATTTTGTCTCCCATTGTATTGATTGCATAGGCATCAGGACCAATAAAAATTATTCCTTCCTCCTTGCAACGGGATGAAAAATTGGCGTTTTCCGACAAAAATCCGTAACCGGGATGAATAGCATCAGCACCAGAAGTTTTGGCAACCTCAATAATTTTTTCCATTTTTAGATAGCTATCCACGGAAGGCGATGGTCCTATAAAATAGGCTTCATCGGCATAGCGTACGTGCATCGAACTGCGATCGGCCTCTGAAAAGACACCAACAGTCCTAATACCCATTTCACGACAGGAGCGCATAATTCTAACTGCGATCTCTCCTCTGTTTGCGACAAGTACTTTTTTTATCATAAATTAAGTATGTTGTTTTCTTACAGCATATTAAGCGAAAAACTAAGCGCTAAAGAGCGGTAAAGATAATTAATAATTGTAAAAATGATAATTAAGACCAAATAAGAATAGTGTTAGTTTGTTAACAGCAAAGACTTTGTAATGAAGATGCTAAGTGGTAAATCTCTGCCGAAAATAAAAAACGCGAGAAGTATAAGCAAAGCAAGGTGTAAAATTGTTCAAGCAGAATAATCACTCCATTTTAAATGCAAAAATTGATGTACATTTGTATGGTTATCATTTAAATAATAACGAATTCAAACACATAAACTGGCTAATCCAACAAAGCAATTGGAGGAGATGACAACACATAAGCAGCGGAGTATCATGCTTTTTTTAATACTACTGGGTATTTTTTGCAGCACATTGCAGGCGCAAACTGCCACAATGGCATTGAAAATAGACAGTTTGCAGGATGTTTTGCAACAAACCAATGGCGCACATCAAACTGCACTAAAGTTGGAGCTGGCTGAAGCCTACCTTTTGTTTGATCCACCGGTAGCAGAAACCCAATTGAGACAATTGCTTACTGATAGTTTGCAAAACGAACTGAATGTAGCGCAAAGAACTCAAGCCTTATTGCTTATAGCTGAAATTCAACTCGATAAGAGAGATTATGCCGCAGCTATTCCTTTTCTGAAAGCTGCTGCTGAGCTTTCATTTTCAACTGCAAATCAGTCTGATATTCCCTTGTTGAAACCGATTGCGGAAAAATCTCAAATGTCTGAGACAAAAAGTTTAATCAATTTTTACACGGTTTCATTTGCAACTTTGGTACTGTTAATTTTGTTCTTGTTGCTGCTTTTTATCAAACAAAAATTGACGCACAAGCGGCTCTTTAAAGAAACTGAAAACCGTTATCAAAAACAGCTGAAAGCCTTTAATAAGAAGGAGGAAGATATTGAAAGGGATATCAACCGACAAATCAAAGACCTTAACGAACAGATTGAGCAAAGCCGTCAAAAAGACTTAGCGTTGAAAAAAGCACTGAAAAGAGCGGAAGATGCCAATTACTTGAAAAATGCATTTCTGGCTAATATGAGTCACGAAATCAGGATGCCGCTCAATGGCATTATTGGTTTTTCGAGTTTGCTCGAAACAGAACTTTCTTTACTCGAAAACAAAGAATTGTATGATTATGCCGTTGGTATTCAGAGCAGTGGCGATCGCCTCTTGAATTTGCTGAACAATATTATTGACATCAGCCGTATTGAAGCCAACGTGATTGAGGTAGAATTGCATCCTTGTGATGTGAACGAGATTATGCAGCATGTGGTTGATCTCACGGTATTTTCGGCCAATGAAAAAGCTTTGGCTTTCAAGGCAAAATTTGACGAAGTGCCACCTGTGATAGCTGATAATGCCAAGCTGATGCGTGTTTTTCACATCATTGTTGATAACGCGATAAAATATACCAACGAAGGTTTTGTAACCATCACCAGCACATACGATCCAATAAATAATCAGGTGGTGATAAAAATAAAGGATACCGGCCAGGGCATGGATCTTGACTATCAGCAGCACCTTTTTGAAGCTTTCAGGCAGGAAAGTGTAGGGTACAATCGCTCATATCAGGGAGCCGGATTGGGTCTGCCACTTGCCAAGCGGCTGCTAAACCTGATGCATGCCGATATTAGCATCGACAGCAAACGCGAATTGGGAACTACTGTGACGCTAATTTTACCTTGCGAGAGCCTTGACAAAGATCCACACGGATTAAAAAAGGAACAGCATACCATCGCCATTCCAAATGCGCCGGAAATTGGTCAGCTCGACATTTTTATCGTGGAAGACGATCGCATGAATCGCATGGTTTTAGAGAAAATCCTGCGAAAGGCAGGCCACCTCACTATGGCTATTGATGGTGAAGAAACATTGAAAATTATCAGCGAAAGATATAAACGCGACCATATTTTCCAGGTGATGCTCTTCGATATCAATTTGCCCTCGCCCTGGGATGGTATCAGGCTGATGAAGAAGATCCGAGAGACCTATGAAGAATACCGCTTTGTACCTTTTATTGCACAAACAGCTTATGCCATGGCAGGCGACCGCGAAAAAATGCTTGATGCCGGTTTTGATGATTACATCGCCAAACCCATCAACAAAAACGAGCTGATGACAATTATCAAAAATCAATTGGATAAATTTGTTCCGCTCCAGTCAAAAATGGAATAAGCAGTACTTTTGTATCTAAGCAGGCCCATTAAAAACCGAATATAATAACTTAAAAATTATACAAATGTCAAGTAAATTATCAGAACATGTAAAAGCAGGTGTTGCCAGCGGTGATGATCTGCAAACAATTTTTAAATATGCCAATGCCGGCAAATATGCTTTACCAGCCGTCAATGTTATTGGCACCAACTCCATCAACGCTGTGCTTGAAGTAGCGCGTGAAGTAAATTCACCTGTTATCATTCAGTTTTCTAATGGTGGCGCGGCTTTTTATGCAGGGAAAGGCCTTTCAAACAAAAATGAGAAAGCCGCTATTGCCGGTGCTATTTCGGGTGCATATCATATACATCAAATGGCTGAAATGTATGGTATTCCTGTGATTTTACATACCGACCATGCCGCCAAAAAACTCTTACCCTGGATTGACGGATTATTGGATGCCGGTGAGAAATTTTATGCCGAACACGGAAAACCTTTGTTCAGCTCGCATATGCTTGATCTTTCGGAAGAAACGCTGGAAGAAAACCTGGAAATCTGCGAACGTTACCTCAAACGCATGTCTAAAATGGGTATGACGTTGGAAATCGAACTCGGCATCACAGGTGGAGAAGAAGACGGCGTGGACAACACCAATGTTGATAGCTCCAAACTCTATACCCAGCCTGAGGAAGTGGCGGAAGCTTATGAAAGACTCAGCAAAATTAGTGACCGCTTCACCATTGCGGCTGCTTTTGGTAATGTGCACGGTGTTTACAAACCCGGAAATGTGAAATTGCAGCCTATTATTTTATATAATTCACAAAAATATATTCAGGAAAAATTCAAGACAGGACCAAATCCTGTGGACTTTGTGTTTCATGGTGGTTCAGGGTCAGATCCGGCCCAAATTGAAGAAGCACTGGGGTATGGTATTGTAAAAATGAATATCGATACCGACACACAATGGGCATTTTGGGATGGCGTACGTGCTTTTGAAGCTAAAAATCACGGCTATTTGCAAGGACAAATCGGTAATCCCGATGGCGTTGACAGTCCGAACAAAAAATACTATGACCCACGCAAATGGCTTCGCGAAGGCGAAAAAGCTATGATTGCGCGTCTCAAAATAGCTTTTGAGAATCTTAACTGCGTAAACGTTTATTAATCAGCATATAAAAAAGTAAGGCCGCTTGCTGGGATGAATTTCCGGCAAGCGGCTTTTTTTTAGTAATTCTACCAGAAAAGTACTAAAACATACAAATGATTGTAGGAATCTATTCTTCGTCGCCAGCCATACTTTTATCAAATCTTTCATTAGGCAAGCCCATCAAAGCCCTCAAAAGGCTATGAATTATAGCGAAAGGAAGACAGAAAATTCCGGCTACTAACATGCCCAATTCGTAAAAAAGATTGCTGTCGGTAAATGGTTTTCCTTTAAGCCGCGACTGAAAAGCACTAAAAGGAATTCCGTACATATTTCCGGCTATCATAACTTGTGATGCAGAAAGAATTAAAGCTGCTTTATCACTACCATATTCGGTTACGATGGCATCATAAGTATACTTTTTTGGAAAACCTCTGGAATCAGCAAAATGCTGAGCAAACATGATGGCCTTAGACTCTTCCGGCTTAATAAAATGCGTTTCTCCGCTTAAAAAGCTACTGATTTCCTCATTGCTCATTCCCTGTTGCAAAGCCATTTTGGTATGTTGGTAAGAGCAAGCAGCACAGCCATTTACTTCGGTAACGGCCAGCTGTAATCGTTCTATAAAATCAGGATGAAGGAGCTTGTTTTTTCTGTTTTTTGACAGTTTTGATGCCGCCCGGGTAGCAAAAACAAAAGAGCGGTACATTTCCCACAGGCTAAACTTGCGCTTAAAACCCATTCTCAAACTGATAGATTCGGGTACTTTGATGGCTTCTTTCATGACTTTACTTTATGTTTTAATTCAATTTTGATTTCGGTTTTACATGGCTCAATTTTTATCAATCAGATAAAAACAAAGCTTTCCTAACGTTACATTATAAGATGTATCTGTTTCAATGTCAATATTTTCGTATAAATAAATCGTGTCATTTTGGGTTATCATGCTCAAAAACTGTTGATCGGAATACATGTCGATGGCGGGTCTTAGAATGATATAATCTGAAGGATAAACAGGGCCTCCTATAAAATCTGTAGCAAGGGTATAATAGGCATACTTAAAACCGTTAATTATTCCTGTATTGGCTTCAAAATCAGCTATTCCTAAATCTTTTTTTGTTGCATCAAGGATTTGATATTTCCCGTTTAAAATAATTTTTCTGCTTAAATAATCATAAGCAGACTCATTGTCATTATAAGGATATTCTTGGTTTAGAATCCTTATGTAATCTGTGCGTTTGACGAGGCTGTCGTTCTTATTTTTTACAATGATTGAAATGGTTGTGTCGGCTGTGCTATAACTAAAAATAAATTCATGTTCCTCCTCCCATTCAAGCATTAAATTAGCATATTCCGGCTTGTCTGATTGCTTAGTTTCCCATACTTTAAAGTCAAATCCTTCGTGGTTATTAATGCCTGAAAGTACATTTAAAGTATCATTCTTTAAGTTATTCTTATGGATTTTTAGCTCTGAAATATATGGAATGTCTAGGTGTGATAAATAGGCTGATTTATGTTTAATTATTGCATTTAGGTATGCCTCGGGAATCCAGACACCACCAAAGGTTTCAGCAAAATCATTTAGACTTATCGTTGTTTCAGTTGTATCCTCTTTATTCTCAGTTTTTATTTCAGGCTTGCAGGAATATAGCAGCAAGGGCAATACTATTGCAAATAACAAGGACTTTTTTATTGCTTTCATTCTCATTTTCATCAGCTTTAGTTTTAGGCTAAATTAAGCCATTAATTGCTGTTTAACCATTATTTGTGGGACATTTAGGTGTGATATAAATCAAAGGTATAGAAGAGTTGGCGTTTTTTCAAACCTAAAATAAAAGCCCAAAAACTATTGGGAGTTCCTGGGCTGTTACTTTTTAAAATTAGTGATGTAATAAATGCACTATGCATCAATCAAAGCAATTTTGTTTATTATCGAAATACCATATTAAAGTCACAGAAAACCAATCTGTTAGCGCGAAATACCAGCGATATAATCCTTTGCATGAATCACCA
>JACDJA010002295.1_pt1 | contig 13966 bp, 22 predicted proteins | sample 7449241 | NCBI WGS metagenome assembly JACDJA01 (sample SAMN14253289, study PRJNA609438) | sludge metagenome | isolation source: initial anaerobic sludge | collected 2018-12-20 | reverse complement strand
CGTGAGGCGATCGCGGAGGCCCGCAAGGCGTTCCCGGCGCACCAGAAGCGCATCGCGCGGGAGGTTGCGGCGAAGCAAGGCGTTCTGTCGGTCCGGCTTCGCTCTTCCGCGAAAACCACGGCCTGATGCCGCAAAAGAAACCCGCCTTCGCAAGAGGGCGGGTTTTTGCTTTATGGGGCGATGTCCGGCATCTCCTGGCACGAGGCAAACCATTCCGGTTTGCCATAACCAAGGAGAAAACCATGCAACATCCAGCCTTGAGCGCGGTCGAGAGCGTGTGTAACGATTTCGACGGCAATGGCATCTACAGCGTCGGCGCCATCGGTGCTCTGCGCGCCATGAGCCACCACTGGAAGGACCATCTTGCCGAGGGGCATAACCCGAAGATCGTTTCTGACGATATCGAGGAAATGACCCGGCAACTGGAGATCATGCGCGCCGAGATCGTGCGTCGCTTGCCCAGGGCCGCGTCCACCACGGCGTCAGGCGTCTGCGGCAAGTGCGGCAGCCACATGGTCGGCGACTACTGTTCGGACGACGCCTGCCCGTACAGTGAATGGCCGCAGCGCGTGCCGCTCGCCGAGATTCAGGAAGTGGCGACTTCTGTTCTGCGCAAGAAGTGGGAGGTGCTGCCTCGCATCCGGGTTCATGCCCGCGCGTGCTCGTGTGACCGCCACGTAATGGCCGAGTTTGATTCGGCACCGTGGTTCGCGCAGGCGGCAGCCGACGAGATCATCGAGCTTGCGAATGAAGCCTGGTGCGAGTGTGAGGTCGCCGACAGCATTCCCGAGATGTACCGGGCGGCACTGCCGATGGCGAAACCGCTGTTCGACTATCTGCGGGACCGCCCGCAGGATTTTATGTCCTACGTCGACGGGGAAGACGCCATGCAATGGTTGCGGCATCATCGGCAGGACGTTTGGGCGCGCATCGTGTGCGACCAGCATGAGGTCCGTCTTGTCGAGGCGCAGGAGGAAGAAATCGCCGGCATGTGGGACTGGCTCGACAATGAAGGCAACGCCTGCGACCACAGCTTCGAGACCATCGGGGAGGCGGCGCTGAATGCTGTGCATGTGCTGGGCCTGGGCAACTAGCGGCCAGCGCAAATAGAAAACCCGTCCTCTATGGAGGACGGGTTTTTGCTTTTGTTACTACTGCTGGGCGGACTTGCCTGACGGTACGGACTTGCCGTAGCTGATGCGGAAGAACGTGCCGCCGTTAATCTCCGGATCGGAGACGAAGACCTGCGTCGTGAAGCCGACGCGTCGCAGGTCCGCCGGCATGCAGCGGTCCCCGTGACGGCGCGCCTGGGTGAGCGTCATGGGGACGGGCAGCGCCGCTCGCCCGGCACCCATGCGAACCTCGCGCTTTTCTTTCGGATTGAGGTGTGGTGGCATCACTCGCCCTCCTTCACCAGGCGCGAGACGATGTCGTCGAGCATGACGGCCTCGGTTCCGATGTTGTGGTCCAGCGGCTCGTCTCGCGTCGTCCAGATGTCCGTGATGAGGCCTTCGGGGGTGGCGTTCATGTGAACTTCGCCACGGCCGTCTTCGCCGTCGATCATGACGTCTTTGTAGACGATGCGCACGCCGCCCGGGGCCGGCAACCACGTTACTCCGCCATCGAGGCTTACCTCGATGCCAGCGGGTGGCGCGGGAAGCAGTACGCAGCGAGCGTCCTGGCCCGTGGACATGGGCAGGTGCGTGCCGCGCAGACCGCAGAGCGAGTAGCGAGTGGCGCCTTCCTGAACTGTCCAACCGTCCACATCGTTCCAGTATCCCGCGCCGTCCCCGGATAGGGCCGATTCGTTGGGAGAATAGATTGCGTAGTCCTGCGGGCAGTCCGGCCGGCCTGCTGCGAGAAGAATCTCGCATCCCGGGTAGGCGTCCGTGGCCTGGTCCGCGGCGTGGTCGGCATCCTCCGCCATGCAGTCGAAGACGAGCTGGAACTTGTCGCCCGGCTCTTCATGAAGCGACACCCGGTAAGGGCGCAGGCTGGCGTCACAATGACGGCCTTCGCACTTGGCGCACCTGGAGTTGGGTAAAACGGAAATGTCCATGGTTTTCTCCTTGGTTATGGCAAACCGGAATGGTTTGCCTCGTGACCGGTTATGCGGAACAGCCTGGCGTAAAACCGTGCCGCCCTGGATTACGCCCTCGCGCAACGCATCTCGGCGTGCGAGGTGCGCTCATTCAGAGTGCCCGCTATTCAAGGAGAGTCTTATGGAGCAGCAATATCATCTGAAGAAGGTCAAGACGTTCAACGGCATGGAAGGTGGCGGCTATGAGGCCGATGTCTACCTTGGCAAGAAGAAGATCGCCCACGCCTTCAACGAGGGGAGCGGTGGTTGCGATCACCTTCACTTCTTTGATCGTGCGGACCGCGCACCCTTCGAGGCGTTTGTGGTGGCGTGGTACGAGACGTCGACCGCGAAAACCGAGTGGCAGAAGCTCACGGAGCAGTACGGTGGTGACCCGAACGCGTCCAACGACTTCAAGATGGAGTCCTGGATTGGTTCCATCATCGACCGGATGGAGGAAGAGAAGTGGCTGAAGCGCAACTCGAAGACCAAGACTCCATTTCGCCTCGTCGGTGACGATCCGGGCAACTGGCGCACCGTGAACGCTCCGATCAGCGCCGAGGTTGCGACCTGGATCCGCAACAAGTATGGCGACCAGGTCGAGACGATCTACGGCGAGGCATCCTTGCAGTCGTCCGCCCATGTCGCGCCTCCGCCGGCCTGTGCCACCAAGGTGCCGTCCGCGGCATACAACTTCTGACCGGGAGGCCGCGATGCGCTACTGGAGAGTGTGCTGGCTGGACGCCGAAGGTATCGAGCACTTGAGCGATCCCATCCAGAAATGGACGGACGCCGAGCTGTACCGGCGCCAGATTGGCGGCAACGCCAGGCTGTTGTGCTACTGAGGCGCAGAGTCCGGTGGTGTTGAAGCCCATCCCGTGCCGGGGTGGGCTTTTTCTTGCTCTTGGGCGGCGAGGTTTTATGTGGGCATGCAACGCATATCAGACGCGAGGTCTGGTACCCAGCTATATCGGCAGGGGGATCCCGTACAGGAGATAAAGATGGCCATCATTATCGAAGACGCAGTTGCGATCGTGAACGATCAAGGCGAAGTCATGTTTCTCGACACCGAGGTCGAGGAAATCGAAATCAGTGCCCCGGCGTACACGCCGGCTTGGGACTGATTTCAAAAACCGACGACGGCTCTTAGCGTAGCCCTCGTCAACAATCAAAATCCCGTCTGTTCGCAGGCGGGATTTTTTTCGTCGGGCGGTTGGATTTTCCGTGAGCCTGTTCTGCATAACCGGTCACGAGGCAAACCATTCCGGTTTGCCGTAACCAGAAGGAGATGGAAATGGCAGCAACACCTGAATCCATGCAGGAATTCTGTGACCTGTGCGGAGAGCCCCTTGAAGAAGGCCAGATTGGCTTGTGCGATGAGTGCCTTGCCGAGGAAGAAGACAGGGGGATGCAATGAGTATCCTCAAGATCGAAATCCTCAAGGAGGAGCGCGTCCGCGTCTCCGAGCTCATGACCTGGGAGCGTCTGGTCAATGAGGCGAACTCGCTTGCCGAGGACGGAATGTTCGCGCAGTCGTGCCTTTACACGGCCATGGCCGGAAAGGCGAAAGCGCGCGGCAAGGCGGTGTGGGACACGGTGTTCGTCGGATGTCCCGTCGACCTTGGTGACCGCGAGTTCCGGGCGATGCTGAAGGCTCAGCACGGTGGCCGCGACACCGCGATCGTCTGCGTCTACTAGGAGAAGGTCATGATGACGATGGCTCAATACCACGAAAGGTCGGCCGCGCACGCGGCCGAGGCGAAGCAGGCCCTCATGAAGGCGCTGTCGGCGTGCTTGCCGGCCGGGCACGTCCTTTCGGACGATCCCCGGCAGATGTATGCCAATGCGCTCCTTCGCATGAAACCGGAGCATCCCCAACGCGGGGATTGCACGCTCTTTTTCATGCACAGCATCGCCTACAAGGGCACCAGCGCCGAGGGCGGGTACCGCGTGATCCCCACGGCCGAAACCGTGACGGCAATCGCGGACATCTATGGCGATACGTTGTCTCTGGATGGGTGCGCGGAGTTCGGAGACAGCGGACGGGTGAAAGTGCCCGTGCAGGCTGACGACATCGCGTCTGCGGTCCGGCAGCTCGTGAGCCTCTGCCTGTCGCAGCCGCCGCTTGTGCGTTTCGCGTGGCGGCGCGTTCCGTCGGAGGGGGGTGTGCTTGCTCTTTGCGTGGACGAGGAGGACATGGCCGAGATCAGGAAAGCCGGCAGCCGCTGGAACCTCGAAACCGGGCAGTCCATGAAGACGCAAGAGGAAGCCCGGGCCGTGGCCGAGGATAATGTCTCGGCCGTCATCGCGACGCGATACCAGGAACGCCTGGCAAGTGTCCTTTGATGCCTTCAACCCAACCCCGCCAGCGATGGCGGGGTTTTTTGTGGGGGGATGTTTCGCATATCCAGTCATGAGGTCTGGGTGCGATTTCCGCGCCCGCTCGTTTTCTTAGGAGGAATCATGGGAACGACAACCCAGGAGGCTTTTCATTCCATGCGCGGTCATGTCGCCGACGGGCAGCGCGTGTTGTGCGGCAAGGATGGCCGTGATGTGCTCACCGTTCGTGGCGTAATAAACGGCTGGGTCGTGGAGCGGGCCGATGGCACCCCGCTCGCCGCACCCACTCGCAACGCGCTCGAAGTGGTGCGGTTGGTTGCGGCGTACAGCCCGCGTGCGGCACGCAAATCGAAGCGCTTTGTGTTCAAGGAAGCCCTGGTTGCGATGTTGTTGCGCCTTGGCGCACGGCCTAGCGAGCGCTTCTACGACTACGTCATCGACACCCGGGCGGGCTTGCTCTACCTGTCCGCGTATGACGACTGGCTGGCAGCGCGCTTCGAGGATGTGGAGAAGGCGCGGCAGGTCGTCAAGACGGGATGCCTGAATCGCTTCAGTGGCAAGTGGAACTGGCACTTCGTCTTCGCGGAAGCGCAGGATATCGAGTTTCTGGAGCAGCAGATCCGGGACTTGTTGCCGGCGGGCTGATTGCCGGGAGGGCGGGTTTCGTGCCGCTTCCCTGCGGCGCGGGTTCGTGTTGCAATTGCCGGCAACTGCAATCTGTGGTTTTATTGCCTCATGTGGCACATCCCCGACATGAGGTTTCTCAATGGCCGCGATGTGTCTGGCCGCCTCTATTCAAGGAGTAAGTGATGTTGAACAAAGTGTCTCTGATTGGAAACCTCGGTGCAGACCCCGAGGTGCGTTACCTGCCCAGCGGCGAAGCCGTCGCGAACATCCGTCTCGCGACGTCCGAGACGTACAAGGACAAGGAGGGCAAGAAGCAGGAGGCGACCGAATGGCATCGCGTTACCTTCTTTGGCCGCCTTGCCGAGGTTGTCAGCCAGTACCTCAAGAAGGGCAGCCAGGTCTACATTGAGGGCAAAATCGTCACTCGCAAGTGGACCGACAAGGAAGGCCGTGAGCAATACACGACCGAAATCAAGGCCAGCGAGATGAAAATGTTGGGTGGCCGCGGTGCGGGCGGCGCCTCGCAGCCGGATGCGGCGCCGGCGCCAGCCTCCGCGCCCCAGCCGCCCGCATCGGGCGGGGCGCTGGATGATGACATTCCGTTCGCGCCCCTGCGCGGCCTGCATTTCTGACCGCACCCAAACAAAAGCCCCGCCAGGAATGGCGGGGCTTTTTTCGTCGGGAAGGTTTAGGCGGCGGGTTTCTTGCGCGGTGTGCGTTTCGTGGCTGGCTTGGGTTGTGCCTGGATGAGGCGCGCCTTCTTCAGGATTTCCACCTCCATCGCGCGCTCGTAAAGCAGGGCGATGAGGATCTTATGGTCCAGCGCCATCGCGTCCCACCGTTCCTTCGACCGGCAGAAGCCACCCCACACCGGATGCGCTCTGATTGCGCCGAACAGGTTCTGCAGCGATGCGTCGATGGAGTCGTCGTAAACGAAATGGCGCGGCTCGACGATTTCCGCCAGCATCAACGCGCTGATCATGGGGATCCCCAGAAAGCTCGCGATTTTCTCGCGCACCTCCAGCGGCGTACCATCCCAGTCCCGTCCGCTGTTGAGCAACGAGTTGGTATAGGATTGCGACAGCCCGATCGCTGTAGCGAAATCCGCCGCGCTCATGCCGCGCTCGTCCATTTTGTCGCGGATCGCATCCGACAGCATGCGTCCGCGGCGATGGTCTGCTTGCTTGCGTCTCATCTTTTTGTGTGCTCCGTTTCCTCTCTGATTGGCGGGGGCCCCGCAGGCCTGGGTTATTATTGTGTTTGAATAATAACACACGAAAAAAATGTTGCAAATACCAATAAAAGCCTGTGGATTGGCTTGACGCAATTACGCTTGTTTGCAATAAATGCGCTATTGCAACCAATGGTAAAGGAGTCGCGAATGTCCCTCAGTCTGGCGAACAAAGGCCTGGTCAGTACCTACAACATGGTCGGCGGCATGCGTAACATTGCGTTTGTCGCCGGACGACTGCGTATCCCCAAGGGGAATGCTCGTGTCGTGTTCGTGCAGGTGAGCGGAGACGAGTCCACCATGATCCCGGTCATGCTTCCGAACTCCTACCAGCTACCCCGGTCGTTTCGGGAATTCAGCCCCGTTTCCATCCGGGCGCACGTCTATGGTATGAAAGATAACGGCAGCGGGCAACAGATTGCGGTGCTGCGCGCGATCCCGGGTGGCATCGATTTCGCGTCCGTGCTCAACTGGCGCGGCCCCGGGGCGGCCAACCGGATGCTGGAGCAATCGTTCGCCATTCGGGATGCCTTGCGCAGCGGCGCTTCGGAACTGCCGAAGCTGTTCGAGAACCGTGACGATCGCCTGAGTGATTCCTCGAACACGGTCGTTCTCGCCGGTTTCGTGAACGCGCTCACCCTGGAGCGCGCCCCCGACGGGGTTGGCGTCCTGACCGTTCAGCTGCGCCAGCTGCAGGATGATACCAAGTCGATTCCCGTGCGCTTCTATGGTGATCTCGCATCCACGCTTGCAGATCGCCTCGAAGAAGGCAGCCCCATCCAGGTTACCGGGAAATTCGGGGTGGATATTCGCCGCGTAGGCGAGGAGCCGACGGAGGAAGGCGAGAAGCCGCAGACCGTCAAGATCCCCTACATTCGTTCGCGAAGTCTGCCGCTGGTGGCGACGTCAGATTTCATTTCGGTCTATCCGGACTGGGCGCGCACCATTCGGGCCGAGTCGGCATCCCGCCGCCGCCGTCCGGGTGAAGACGGTTCGCCGGCCCCCGTCGAAGCCAGGAACATCGTGTCGCTCGATATCGAGGACTGATCGTGTCAATTCAGGGGCGGGCCATCAAAAAGGCCGTCCTCCCGGCTGTCGTGACCACCGCGACAGCCTGGTGGGCGGCTTTCTTCATTTACGAGATGATCGTTTACCCGAAATGGGTGTTCGGGAATCTTGGTGCGCTGATGGCTTATGTGACCCAGACATGGGGCATGATCCTCTTCGGCGCGGTTGCTGGCGTCGGTGCAGCCCTGTTGCTCGCGCACAAGCGCCGGCAACTCATGCACGAAGAGCTTGCGGGCGAATCGCTTCGCGGGCTCACGACCAGCATGGGCAAGGTACCCATCATCGCGGCGGAACCGTCGCGAGCCCCGGTGCCACCGCAGTTGGCCCAGTTTGGTGTTCCCGGAACGCACGCCAGCGCCTGGATGCGCGAAACGATGAAGGTGTCGCCCGGCCACGCGAGGTTGATGGACGCTTTGTTGCGTGTCCTCAATCACGATCCCCGCTTGCCGGCCACGCACGTCGCGGGGGGGCACGGCGGCAAGACCTTGCTGGAACACTCTCTTCTGGTCGTGCAGTGTATGCTCGAAATGGCTCGGGACTGGCAGTATGAGGGCCTGAAAAACAAGAAGGGCGAGGTGGTGGTCGGGTTGCGCAACCCGGCATACAAGTTCAATTCGCACGATCCGCTTCTTGCCATCGTGGCGCTCGCTCACGATATTGGCAAGATCGAGTGTTACATCAAGGACAAGCAGGGCAAGGTGGTCGATACGCGCCACGCGCATGATGTCGTGGGCGCGCGCATGATTGCGAGGATGCCGGAATTCTGGGGCATCCCGAAGGCGGATCGAGACGTCCTGACGCTCGTGGTCGCGCATTACCACCACCCACAGGACTTGCCGATGCACGAAGATGGGCGTGCGATCGATGATCGCACGCTGGCGGTACAGGAGCTACTGATCAAGGCTGACAAGGCGGCCGGCAAGATCGAGTCCGGCACGCTTTATGAGAACACCATGGGAGAGACGCAGGCGCCGGCGGGGTCGCCCGAAGCCGCCATCAAGGTCGTCGATGGCGAGGTGTTGTACGCCGCATTCCTGGAAATCATCCACGAGCCCGGCCGAATCAATGGCAAGGACTCGTCGGTGCGCGTGGGCCAAAAGCATGCGGGGCGCGTGTATTTTGCCGAGTCGGCGCTGCGTGTTGCCCTGATCCGCAAGCTGGGCCTTTCCAGCGCGCCGGTGCTTGGAGATGGCCGCTCCGCGCTGACGGTGCAGCTGATGGAAATGCTGTCCGAGCGGGGGCTCCTGGTGCAGGAAGTCGAGGGGCGAACCTACTCCCACAAGCGGGCGATGTTCCGCGTGGCGTTCTTCAACTCGAAAACCGGCAAACATCTGGCCGACTGGCCGGCGGTTTTTATCGTCAATCCGGGCGCGGACTTGCCGCAGATCTCGTCGATGGCGGATCATATTTCGCGCGTCGAGATCACCCGCCCCGTGTGGGGCGAGACGTCGGCACGCGGCAAGAAGGGCGTCGTCCCCCAAGACGAGGCGCCCGTCACCGCTCCCGCGGACGACGAAACGCCCGCAGCGGTGCCCGCTCAGGTGCAAGCCCAGGCTGAAGATACCGAGGTTGAGGTTGCGGAGGCTGCGCCGAAGGTCACGCCCCCCGTTGCGAATACACCGGCCCCGGCCGGTAGTGACGACGACTTCATTAGTGATCTGATGGGGGTGGACCCCCTTGCCGATATTGTCGAGCCAGAAGCCTGTGCGCCCAAGGCACCACCGGAAGATCCAATGGAAGAAGTGCAGGGGAGCCCCACTTTTGCCGAGACCCCGGCGGAAGATCGGCCAGCGCAAGACGGGCACGAGGCCCCGGGCTGCGACGACGCCCCCGCGAAGGACGAGGACCAGAACGAGTTTGCGTTCGAGTTCGCGTCCGCCGGTGCCGAAGACGAGGTGGCAGTACCCGATATCCCGGACGAGACCGAGGAGGTTTCACGCGAGCCAGCGCCACCGGCAGATGACGTGGAGTCTTTCAATAAGGTGGCGAAAAAGCTGGGGAGCGTCAAGCCGCTCAAGGGGCTGGAGCAGCGTCATATTGATCGGCTCGGCGAGAAACTGCAGAGCGGGATGGAGGCGGCGCTGGAAAGCCTGGAGAAGAAGGCGAGCGGCCGCCCCTATTCCAGGGCCTTGCTGCTCGTCGAAAAAGAAAAGTTGAGGGGGCACCTGGAGGCCGGGCGTGTTACCCTGTACGCATCCCCGAAAGGCAAACTTCTGGCGCTCGAAGAAATCATTTCCGTGCGAGGGCGCTTCGATTGGGGGGAGGCGGTCAACCAGGCGGAAGCGGGTGAGCACGATATATTCTCGGTCATCCGTCGCGGCGAGCGTATTTTTCTGCGGTTTACGGAATTCCAGGACTGAGTTGACGTCTATTTGTGCGATGTGCATGTTCTTTGCATGTGTTACCATGCGGCATGGTAATTTGGCGTTAAGGCTCGTTAAGCCCCGTGGTTTCGTTGCAAGTCCGCGGGGGGTGATGGGTAATCGTCATGCGTGTTGAAAAGGACGCACCGGGATGGCGCGGTGCGCAGCAATCGGCACAATAAAAAATCTTGAAGGGGTAGGCAATGCTGGAACAGATGATTGAGGGCGAGGCCAGGAGTGATGATGTTTCTACCCGCCAGATCGTGGTTGCAACGCTCAACTTTGTGAGCGCGGAAATCCGCGCCAATCTCCAGGCGGCGCACCCGGACATCGCTGCCGTGCTTCACATGATCGAGGGGCTTGCCTCGGAAATGGAACGCCCCCTCAGCAAGAAGGAGGTGGCCGAAACAAAGCTGCCCGCTGATGCCATTCAGGAAATACGCAGATCCGCCGGCGCCAAGCTGGTGGCACAATCCGCCGACACGCGGACCATCCTGCACTAAGCTGCAGCCGCTTAGTCGTTTCTGCGATCCATTTTTTCCGAGACCTCCTGCAACCGGCTCACCACGGGCCGGTTGTCGTAGATCCTGGTCGTATTGATGCTGGAGTGCCCGAGGCTGTCCTGGGCCGCCCCCAGGCTGACACCGGCATCCAGCCAGCGCCTGGTCGCGGTATGCCGGAACTTGTGCGGATACACAGCGGCACCCCGAAACCACTCGCCACGCGAGTCGCCGTTGGCGTCGAGCCAGTCGGCAACCTTTTCGCACAAACGCTTGACGCGACCGTACACCCCCGAGCGCGTTCGCACGCCAACAAGCGGGGTTTGCGCGCCTTCTGTCGATTCGAGGGGGCGAGGTAGGCCGCATACGATCCTGTACCGCTCGAATGCTTCGCGCGTTCGAGCCTCGACAGGGGCGACGCGCGTCTTGCCGCGTTTGCCTGCAACCGTGAAACCGTAGGCGCTCGCACCCCCGGATGTTTCGATGTGAAAACCGCCCAGCGTGGCGCCCGCCGCTTCGCTCGCGCGCAGCCCCATGAACAGCAGAGCCGCCACGAGGGCACCGTACTCGGCCCGTTCCCGGGTGAGGCCGGGCAGGCTCGCGAGCCAGGCCTCAATTGCCTCGACCATTTCCGGCGGGACGGGAGTGCGTCGCGCGGCAGGCGCAGGCCCGCGGCCTTTCTGGTGCCGCATGTAGAGGCGGACAGGGTTGACCGACAAGTAGCCGCCGATTTCGAGCTCATTGAAAAGTGCCGCGACGACCCGCATGGCGGCGCGCGTAGACGCGTCGGACAGCCCCGACCTGTAGAAGAGCAGCCGCCCGCGCCCGGCCAGCTGCCGGTCGGGGGAAATAAACTCCGGGCCGGGATTCGCGAGCCACGCCCGAAACAGGAGAATGTCATCGTAGGCGAGACCGGATAGCGGTTTCCCGCGAACGTCCTGACACCAGGTCAACAGCCGGTTCGTCTCCTTCAGGTAGGATGCGTAGGTGTTCTTGTTGGCCATGCGTGCGGCCAGGAAAACCTGCACGGCCTCCAGGTCGTTCGAGGCCCGGATCGAGCGCGGGCCAGCCAGGACGGCGAGATCGCCGCGCCACCATTCTGGTGAACGGGTTGCCAACGGCCCGCCGGCGGCGGCGAGATCAGCCATGTTCCGTCTTGTCGTTTCCATGCTCATCGGTTGATCGGTTCGACAAAAAGCCCGCCTCCTTGTGGGAAGCGGGCCGGGTTTATGAGCGCATGCCGCCGTCGATCTTGGCGACTTGCATGAGGGCGACGGCGAGATCCTTTGCGTCGTAACCCTCGTTCATGGCCTCGGCCATCCGGGCCTGCGGGAACATTCCGAAACGGACAAGCGTTTGCTCTTCCTTCGGCATGGAGGCCCACATGGCATGGGCCTTGGCGGTGTGGCACAGCGCTGCAGTGTCGATCATCTCGGTCTCCTAAGAATTGCTTCGGGCGTACATGTGCCAAGCGTTGAGCGTCGCGCTTGCCAGCTCCTGGTCGCTCATCGCTTCCAGTTCATGCCGGTTGTAGTAACCCTCGCCAGCCCAGTCCGCGTCGCTGACCAGGGCTTCGCGCTCTTCCGCTGTGAGCGGGCGCGGCGGTGTGCCGCCGCCAGCGTACTGGCGCACCACCATTTCCTTCTCGCTGCAGACGCAGCGTGCGCGTCCGCCCATGCAGCAGAGCTTCGGGTCAATCTCGATGTTGGCAAACAGCTCCATTCCGATCTCCTTACGCGAGCTGATTGAAAGATCCGGCCTTGCCGCGCCGAACCAGCCAGGCGTAGAAAAACTCGTTTCCCTTACCCGAGGCCCACTCCCTTTCGAGATTGGGTTTGCCCAGGAACAGGAACGGGATGCGGTTTCCCGTATCCATCTCGCCGGCCTTGTGGGCCAGCTGCTCGGCGGCCCGCAGGCAACGAAGCGATCCGGTATCTAGATACCGGTTGTACTTGATCGCCGCGGCGACCGTTTTCATGAAACAATTGAAATTGAAATTCATGACCAACTCCTTGGTGGAGGGAAGGGGCGGGATGCCCCACTCGACCTCATGCATGGAGATGGATAACACGGCGACGTAATTCCTAGTGGTTGGGCGGCCCGGCCCAGGCCCACTCGTCGGGTTCGACCCGCATCGAAACTTCTGCGCCGTCCGGAAGGGGTAAATAGATCGTGAGCGATCCGTCCGCCTCGATCCGAGCCATTTCATCTCCAACGTCCGATGGATCGTGGACGCCGTGCGCGGCCGCCTGATCCACGAAGGCGACGGCGCGCGCCTGCCAACGTCGGATTGCCGCCACGCTCAAGATCACGCGGCTCAGAGTGTCCTCGGGGGCGGTCACACGGCCTCCCGGTGCGGCTTGTCGGGGTTGTTGCGCACGTAGGGTTTTACCTGGCGCGCCCTGATCCGGTTCACCATATCTCGGGCGTTGCGCGTGTAGATCTCGTCGATGCGCAGGCTTGGCGGCGTCTCGGGCTGGATATCCCGTGACGCCGCAGCGGGTGCCGGCGGGCGATCCTCGGACGGAAGCGAATAGAAGCGCGTGTCGCCCACCATGTCGACGGCAACCTTACGGCTTCGCGTCATGCCGCTGATCACCCCCGAGAACTGCTCGCGCCGCGAAAAAAACGCCTCGGTCACCTGGAACAGGTCGGCACCGGCAAGCCGGCCACCTCGCTTCAGCGCAACGAGGATTGCTTCCTCGCGGTCTTCATAAACGGGGGGCTTGCTTTTCATCGGTCGAGATCCTTCTGGTCACCGTCATGCGGCGACTCAACCATAACGAAACGGCCTCCATAAAGAGCAAAGCCGTGTTTTGCGAGAGCGGCGACGATCATGTCGATGTCCTTCTGGCGCAGGCTGAGCGGGCCCGATCTGAGTTCACGAAGACGTGCAAGACCTCCATTCAGGATATCTCCAAGCGTACAGACACCTCCGTCGACAAGGACATTGCGCACGAATACGCGCAAGTCAAGTGCATCGATGGGGGTAAGCAATGCCGCAACGTCAACCCGCTTCTCTTGGACATGCGCGATGGGCGACGCGGAATTGACGGTGTTTGCAAGTGTGTCGGCGGCGGTGATGGCGAAGGATATGATGTCCTCTGGGGTGTGTCGGCACCCCCTCAACCTAAAGAACTCCTGCATGCCGTTCGTGATGATGGCTGCCACCAAGAACTCTCGTGATGTGAGCTTGCCTCCCACGAAATCATTGGCGGACTCGGCGGCAAAGCGATCCATCCTTTCGGCAAGCTCTTTGGCGTCCCGTTTTGCCTGGATCTCCTTGTCGGCGATCTCCTCAAGCAAGAAAGCGATTTCGTTCTTGGCTCTGAGCAAGGCGCGCGTACAAACACCTCGCGGGCGCTCGCCCTTTGCATAAGCAAGGTGCTGAAGCGCCTCGGCCACTCTTTTGCTACGTGAATACCTCATGACAGCAGCCTCCTAATCTTCCAGATTGGGCGCTTCAGCGCCCCACGTTGACGAATGGGACCGCCCCGCCCGTGACATTGGGCAGTACGCCGTTCCACTTGTCGATGGCCATGCGCTGCGCCTCGATTTCGCGCAACTTGATGAGCTCGGGCGTGATTTCCTGCTTCTGCAGGCGCAGTGATTCGGCCTCGGCCTTGGCCTGGGCGACCTTCTGCTCGGCTTCGACACGAATGCGTTGCAGGTCGCGTTCGGCCTTGAGCTTCAGCTGCTCGGCGGTGGTCTTGGCTTCGATGGCCTCGTTGAAGGATTTGGAGAAATCGAAGTTGGT
>JACDJA010002291.1_pt1 | contig 13974 bp, 10 predicted proteins | sample 7449241 | NCBI WGS metagenome assembly JACDJA01 (sample SAMN14253289, study PRJNA609438) | sludge metagenome | isolation source: initial anaerobic sludge | collected 2018-12-20 | reverse complement strand
TCATCCTGGACAATCTGCGCGAGGTGGCGCGCGACACGCAACCCGACGTGGCCGCGCTGGAAATCGTCTTCCTGAACACCAATCCGGCCTCCACCCTGCTGCTGGGCCAGGCGCGCGGCGCGGCGCTTTGCGCGCTGGCCGACAGTTCGCTGGCGGTGCATGAGTACACCGCGCTGCAGATCAAGAAGGCGGTGGTGGGCACCGGCCGCGCCGCCAAGGAGCAGGTGCAGATGATGGTGCAGCACCTGCTGGCGCTGGACGGCACGCCCGCCCCCGACTCGGCCGACGCCCTGGCCTGTGCCATCTGCCACGCCCACGTCGGCCCCTTGCAGGACAAGCTGACGCAACTGGGCACCCGTTTGAGCCTGGGCGGCAGAACCCGCATGCGCAACGGCCGCCTGCTCGGCTGAGGCGGGCCCGCCCCCCGGCGCGCGGACCCGTATAGAATCCCCGCATCCGCCGCGACTGACGCGGCCCCTCTTTTGCCAGGCCACTGCCACCATGATCGGACGCATCACCGGAACCCTGATCGAGAAACTGCCGCCCACTGTGTGCGTGGACGTCAACGGTCTGGGCTATGACATCGACGTGCCCATGAGCACGCTGTATTCGCTGCCGGAAACCGGCGCGCGCGTCACCTTGTATACGCACCTGACGGTGCGCGAAGACGCCCACATCCTCTATGGTTTCGCCACCGCCGGCGAACGCAGCGCCTTCCGCGAGCTGATCAAGGTCAGCGGCATCGGCGCGCGCACCGCGCTATCGGTCCTGTCGGGCCTGTCGGTGGCCGATCTGGCCCAGGCCATCACGCTGCAGGAATCGGGCCGCCTGACGCGCGTGCCGGGCATCGGCAAGAAGACCGCCGAACGTCTGCTGCTGGAAATGCGCGGCAAGCTGGGCGCGGACATCGGCGCCAGCGCGCACGCGGTGCAGGACAACCAGTCCGACATCCTGAATGCGCTGCTGGCGCTGGGGTACTCCGAGAAGGAATCGTTGTCGGCCCTGAAGACGCTGCCGGAAGGCGTCGGCGTGTCGGACGGCATCAAGCAGGCCTTGAAGGCGCTGGTGCGCTGAGCGGCGCGCCCGGACCGCGCCCCTATCGCGCCGGCGCCAGGTAACCGGGCGCCACGGCCTCCAGGCCGGTCGGCACCACGTTCAATTCGGGCGCCATCGGCGCGCCGCAGACGTTGTCGCTGCGCAGGGAATCGAGATTGTCGCGCGACATCAGCGGTTCGCCCGGCAGGCATTCGAACAGCAAGGCCTGCATGCGGCCCACGCCCATCGGCACGCCCACCACGGGCCGCGGATGGCCGCTCCAGGCCGCGCACAGGCGCGCGATCTCGCCCAGGGTGTAGACCTGCGGCCCGCCCAGCTCGTAAGTCTTGCCGCAGGTATGCGTATCGCCCAGCGCCGCCAGCATCGCCGCCACCACGTCGCCCACATACACCGGCTGCATGCGCGCATTCGCGCCGGCCAGCGGCAGCACCGGCAGCCAGCGCGCCAGGCGCGCGAACAGGTTGGTGAAATTGTCATCAGGCCCGAACACCACCGACGGGCGAAAGAGGGTCCAGCCGCCTTCGCGCCAGCCGGCCAGTTCCTGCTTGATGGCGGCCTCGCCATCGCCCTTGGAACGTTGGTACATGCTGGCGCCGCTGGAATCCGCCCCCAGCGCGCTGACATGCAGCAGCCGGCGCACGCCCTGGCGGCGGCAGGCGCGCGCGATGCGTTGCGGCAGGTGCACGTGCGCCTTCGCGAAATCGGAACCATAGGGTCGGCCGGCATTGCCGTGCAGGATGCCGACCAGGTTGACCACGGCGTCGCAGCCGCGCACGAGGCGATCGAGCGCGTCGTCGTCATGCACGTCGCTGTCGACCAACGTGACGGTGGGCAGGATCTGGAGTTCGCGCCCCTGGCCGTAGCGGCGGGTGGGCACCAGGATCTGGTGCTGCCCGCCCGACAGCCGGGCGATGAGATGACGGCCGATGAAGCCGGTGCCGCCGATGACAAGGATACGCATGTAGCAGCCCCTGTTCTTCAGGATTCAGGCCCGATTCTGCCTTGCACCGGCCGCATCCGCAAGCGCGCGGCCAAAGCGCCGGACGATATCCCGCCGGCGCTTCGGCCCGGCCGGGTCAGCCCGCCAGCAACTTGCCGTAGGCCGGAAGGTCGACGTTGCCGCCGCTGATGATGACGCCCACGCGTGCGCCGCGCACCGGCACCACCCCCTGCAGCACGGCCGCGGCCGCCAGGCAGCCGGTGGGTTCCACCACCATCTTCATGCGCTCGGCGAAGAATTTCATGGTCGAGACCAACTGCTCATCCGTCACCGTGACGATGTCGCGCACGTACTTCTGGATGAGGGGGAAGGTCAGATGGCCCAGATGGGTGGTGGCGGCGCCATCGGCCAGGGTCTTGGGCGCCTGGATGCGGACGATCTCGCCCTTGCGCAGCGATTGCTGGCCGTCGTTGCCGGCTTCCGGCTCGACGCCATAGACCAGGCAGCGCGGACTGAGCGCGAACGCCGACAGCGCCGAGCCCGACAACAGCCCGCCGCCGCCCAGGCACACGAACAGGTAATCCAATTCGCCGACGTCCTCGAACAGCTCCTTGGCCGCGGTGCCCTGCCCCGCGATCACGTCCTCGTGGTCGTACGGCGGAATCAGCGTGGCGCCGGTCTCGGCCTGAATGCGGCGGGCGATTTCCTCGCGATCTTCGGTGTAGCGGTCGTAGGTGACGATCCGGCCGCCGTAGCCCTCGGTGGCGGCGCGCTTGGCCGCGGGCGCATCCAGCGGCATGATGATGGTGGCCTGCACGCCCTGCAGCTTGGAGGCCAGCGCAATCGCCTGCGCATGGTTGCCCGACGAAAATGTGACCACGCCGGCGGCACGCTGCTCAGGGGTCAGGCGCGCGATGGCGTTGAAGCCGCCGCGGAACTTGAACGCGCCCATGCGCTGGAAGTTCTCGCACTTGAAGAACAGCGAGGCGCCGGCGATGGCGTCGGCGGTGGTCGAGGTCAGCACGGGCGTGCGATGCGCATGGCCGGCCAGGCGCTCGCTGGCGCGCGCGACGTCGTCGAATGAAGGTAGTTCGGGCAGCATGGAAGCAGTCCTTGGATCGCGGAGAAAGTCGGAAACGAAACCTCCGGATCATAAACCCGCCGGCGCCGCTGCCCCGGGATGCCCGAGCGATTTACTTGCCGAACAGCTCGCCGCTGCCGCTGGCTGACCCCGCGGGCGGGGTCAAGCCCAGGTGGCGCCAGGTGCTCAGGGTGGCGGTGCGGCCGCGCGGCGTGCGCTGCAGATAGCCATGCTGGATCAGGTAGGGCTCGATCACGTCCTCGATGGTGTCGCGTTCTTCGCCGATGGCGGCGGCCAGGCTGTCGACGCCCACGGGGCCGCCGTCGAACTTGTGGATGATGGCCTCGAGCAGCTTGCGGTCCATCAGGTCCAGGCCTTGCGGATCGACCTCGAGCATGGCCAGGGCGCGGCCGGCGACATCGGCGTCGATCGTGCCGCCCGCCTTGACCTCGGCGTAGTCTCGCCCGCGCCGCAGCAGGCGGTTGGCGATGCGCGGCGTGCCGCGGGCGCGGCGCGCCACCTCGGCGGCGCCATCCGGCGTGATGATGGCATTGAGCAGGCCGGCGCTGCGGGTGACGATGCGGCCGAGGTCGTCGGCGTTGTAGAACTCCAGCCGCGAAACGATACCGAAACGGTCGCGCAGCGGGTTGGTGAGCATGCCGGCGCGGGTGGTGGCGCCGACCAGCGTGAACGGCTGCAGGTCGAGCTTGACGCTGCGCGCGGCCGGGCCTTCGCCGATCAGGATGTCGATCTGGAAATCCTCCAGCGCCGGATAGAGGATTTCCTCGACCACGGGAGACAGGCGGTGGATTTCGTCGATGAACAGGACGTCGTTCTTTTCCAGGTTGGTCAGCAGCGCGGCCAGGTCGCCGGGACGTTCGAGCACGGGGCCGGAGGTCTGGCGCAGCTGCACGCCCATTTCGTGCGCGATGATGTGGGCCAGCGTGGTCTTGCCCAGGCCCGGCGGGCCGAACAGCAGCACGTGGTCCAGCGCCTCGCCGCGCTTGCGGGCGGCGGCGATGAAGATCTCGAGCTGTTCGCGCGCACGCTGCTGGCCGACATACTCCTGCAACGCCTTGGGACGCAGGGCGCGTTCGATCGACTCCTCGTTGGGCGACGCCGGCTGCGGCGCCACGATGCGGGGCGCGTCGGGACGAGAGGAAAGCGAATCGGACTGGATGGCCATGGTGCGGAAACAACAGAATGCTGAGCGGGATGCTGCATCGTACCGTAACCGCCGCACGCGGCGCCGGCGCCGGGTGCAAAACGCGCCCGGGCCGGATCAGCCGCCGTCCGCAACCGGCAGCTTGACCCGCACGCACAACCCGCCCGACCCGGCCTGCAGCAGTTCCAGCGAGCCGCCGTGGGCGCGGGCGATGGCCTCGGCCAGCGCGAGTCCCAGGCCGACGCTGCCGGTGCGGGTACGGGCATCGTCCAGGCGGCTGAACGGCCGCAATGCCTCCTGGCGGCGTTCCGGCGCGATGCCCGGGCCATGGTCGGCCACGTCCAGCACCGCATCGCGGCCTTCGCGGCGCAGGCTGACATCGACCGGGGGCGCGCCGTGGTTCAGGGCGTTGCCGATCAGGTTGTCGAGCAGCCGGCCCAGGGCGACGGCATCGCCCTGCACCACCAGCGCATCATCGCCGCCGTAGGTCTTGAGCTGGATGTCGGTGCCCGCGCCACGCCAGGCATTGACGCGCTCGGTGAGCCAGTCGGGCAGCGCCATCGAGGCGTAGCGGTAGGCCGCCGGATCGGTGCCGCGCACGAAACCGATGAACTGGTCGACCATGTGCTGCATGTCCTGCAGGTCGGTGCGCAGCCCCTCCTTGAGGGCGGAATCGTCGGCCAGTTCGATGCGCAGCCACATGCGCGACAGCGGCCCCTTCAGGTCGTGCGGCAAACCCGACAACAGCGTGCGCCTGACCGAATCGGACTCGGCCAGCGCGTCCAGCATGGCGTTGAAGCGCTCGCCCAGCACGCGGGTTTCGTGCGGACCGGAGGGCTCGACCCGCTGCGGCTGGCCGGCGGCCAGGCGATCGGCAGCGTCGGCCAGGCGGGTGATGGGCCGGGTGATATGCCACGAGAAGCCCACCGCCAGCAACAGCAACAGGCCCAGGCCGCCGAGCCAGGCCGCGACCAACGGCGTGGCCACGGGCGGATCGAGACGGTCGAGCGGGATGACCAGCCATTCACGCAGGCGCGGCGCGTCCTCGGTGGCCGGGTTGGGCGCCAGCGAAATGAAGATTTCCGGCGTGGGTCCATGCGACAGCGCAACGCGGGTGCCGTCGTTCAGGCGCTCGTTGAGCTGCTGCACCAGCCCGCGCAGATCGCGGCGGATGTCGTCGGGCTCGGGTTTGTGGCGGCGCACATATTCTTCACGTTCGCGCTGACGCGCGCGCTCGGCCGCCTGCTCGTCGACCTCGCGCTCGTCGCCGCGCATGTCCGGCGGCAAAGGCGGCCCGTGGATCTGCGCGTTCGGCAGCGGCGGCCGCGGCAGATTGCGCGGCGGCGGACGGCGGCCATTGAAACGTTGCAGCTTGGCTTCGGCCGGCAATACCCGCGACCACAGCCGCCACTGGTTCTGCGAGGCGGCGCGCACGAAATCGGCGCGGTCCTCGGCCGGCACCTGCGACACGGCGGCGCGCAGGGTACGGATGGTGGTGGTGATGTAGCCGATGGCCACGTCTTCCATGAACTTGTGGCGGAAGTACGAGACGGTCACCAGCGTCGCCGCCTGCGTCAACAGCACCGAGCCGAGAATCAGGAGAATCAGCCGCGCCCGCAGCGAGCGCGGCACCAGGGAACTGGCGGAGAAGCGCATCAGGGCGAGAACCGGTAGCCGATGCCCCAGACGGTCTGGATCCAGCGGGGTTGCTTGGGGTCGTCCTCGATGACGCGGCGCAGGCGCAGGATGGCGATATCGATGGCGCGGTCGTTGCGTTCGCCGGCGTCGTCGTCACGCGCCAGCGCCAGCAGGCGTTCGCGTGACAGCGGCTTGCCGGCATTGCGCACCAGCGCCTCGAGCAGGTTGATTTCGCCGCCGGTGAGCTTGACCACCGTGCCGTCGCGCGAGAGCTGGCGGGTGGAGGGGTCGAACAGGAACGGGCCGAAGGTGACCGGCGCGTCCTTGGTCAGCGCCGAGGGGCCGCGCTTGCGCCGCAGCACGGCCTCGATGCGGGCCAGCAATTCGCGGGGATCGAAGGGCTTGCCGACGTAGTCGTCGGCGCCAGCCTCCAGGCCGATGATGCGATCCACCGCCTCGTCGCGGGCGGTCAGCAGGATCACGGGGATGTCCTCGCCCTGTTCGCGCAGGCGGCGACAGGCATCGGCGCCGTCGCCGCCCGGCAGCATGCGGTCCAGCACCAGCAGATCGGGGGCATAGCGGGTGATGCGCGACGGCAGGTCGCTGGCGTCCGGCGCCAGCAGCGTGTCGTAGCCATGGCGGTTCAGGTAGTCGGCCAGCAGTTGCCGCAGGGCCGGGTCGTCGTCGACGACCAGCAGCTTGGTGTGGGGATTGTCCATGGATGCCATAGTGGAGCCGTCCGACGTCGGCGGCAAGAGCCGGGAAATCATCTGAAATATACCTGTTGCACGATGTTTGGCGCGGATGCCGGCCCATTGGCGCCGACATGGCACGGCAATCGGACTGGCCCTAAAATACCGCCCATTGCCCGCGCATACGCTGGTCGGGTTTACTAAAAATCGTTTACAGCGGCGGCAACGTCCCCTTTCTACACTGTCGGTTATGGTCGCCCCTGCACATTGGCGCAAACGGTTATTGCTGCACACGGTATTCGTGGCTGGACTGGCCAGCCCTATGATGCCGGCGTTCGGCAGCGCGTCGGCCGTCTCCACATCCGCTGCGCCGGAGCCAGCCTACATCGCGCGCGGCATCGGCGTGCTGTCGCCAGTGCAGCCGGTGCCGGTGCGGCCGGCCACCTCGATGGCCTCGCGCGCGGTGCCGCTGGACCCGGCTCCCTGCGAAATGCAGACGAGCGAGCCGGCCATGGACACCAGCGTGGCCGGCAGCGACGCCGAAGTGATACCGGGGACAGGGCCGACCCTGTCCGGCGATGCCGCCGCCGGCCCGCTGGGCTGCGACACCGCCGAGATCGCCGCGGCCCCGGCCGAAACGCCCGACTATACGTTCGACCTCGAAAGCGGGGACATACCCCGGCCGCCAGTGGTCGTCATCTCCGGCGTGTCGCGCCCCAGCCGCCCCTGGTTTGCCTCGGTCAGCGGCCAGGACGGCCTGCGCTACGACGGCGACCGCAGCTGGACCTACCGCAACCTCAGCGGGCCGTCGTTCGCGGTGGGCAATATCAGCGCCAATGCGCCCGCCTGGGGCAGCAGCGCGCCGGTCGGCGGGCTGCAGATCTCCAACCTGCAAAGCAGCACGGCACCGCTGGCGGAGGGCGCGTTCGGCTATTCGTCGTCGCTCGGACGGCTCAACCGCATGGACCCGGCCGCCACCTCGGGAGCGGTCGACTATGGCGCCTCGGTCGGGAATGGCACGGTGCGCTACGGGCTGACGCCGGTGCTGACACTGGAAGGCCAGATGCAGAGCGCGCCATCGCTGACCACCCGCGGCCTGGGCACCACCTACTCCGCCGGCGACTACGGCACCTTCCAGGCCGGCGCCACCCAGAGTTCGTTCGATGCCACCAACGCCTGGCGCTACCGCTTCGGCTACCGCGTCGACGTGGCCGATATGGTCAATCTGGGCTACACCAACGAACAGATCGGCGCCGGTTTCGGCGACCTGTCCACCTATACCGGCGGCGTGGCCAGCGCGCCGCAAACCCGCAACACCTTCTCGGCCGGGGTGCCCATCACCGGCTGGGGCACTTTGAGCGGCACCTATTCGGGGCTGCACGAAGGCTCGGCGCTGGCCGAACAGCGGTTCGGCCTGAGTCACAGCATGTTCGTGGCGCCGCGGGTCAAGCTGGCGGTGGGGGCCGATCGCGACATCATTTCGGGCCATTACGAGTGGCGCGCCAATCTCAGCATGCCGGTGGACGCCTTCATGCGCGGCACGTGGCTGAGCTGGTGAATCGGCGGGCCGACGGACGGAAATGTCCAGCCGCGCCCGGGCGGCCGGATTTGCGGCTTAAAATCCCCGCCATGATGCTCACGGCCTACCCCCATGTCTGACACGCGCGCCCTAGGTGTCCTGCAGCGCGTTTTCGGTTACGAATCCTTCCGCGGCGACCAGCAAGCCATCGTCCAGCAAGTCATCGACGGCGGCGACGCGCTGGTGCTGATGCCCACCGGCGGCGGCAAGTCGCTCTGTTACCAGATTCCGTCGCTGGTGCGCGCGGGCACCGGCATCGTCGTGTCGCCGCTGATCGCGCTGATGCAGGATCAGGTCGACGCGCTGACCGAACTCGGCGTGCGCGCCGCCTTCCTGAATTCGACCCAGGAATGGCGCGTGGCCCGCGACGTCGAGCAGGCCTTCCTGGCCGGCGAGCTCGACCTGCTGTATGTGGCGCCCGAGCGCCTGCTGACCGACCGCTGCCTGCAGTTGCTGGAACGCGGCAACATCGCCCTGTTCGCCATCGACGAGGCCCACTGCGTCTCGCAATGGGGCCACGACTTCCGGCCGGAATACCTGGGCCTGTCGATGCTGCACGAGCGCTGGCCCGACGTGCCGCGCATCGCGCTGACCGCCACCGCCACCGCCGAGACCCGCACCGAAATTGCCCAGCGCCTGTCGCTGACCGACGCGCACCATTTCGTTTCCAGTTTCGACCGCCCCAACATCCGCTACCGCATCGTCGAAAAAAACGAGGTGCGCAAGCAGTTGCTGGACATGATCCGCACCGAACACGAAGGCGAATCCGGCGTGGTCTACGCCCTGTCGCGGGCGCGGGTCGAGGAAACGGCCGAATTTCTCTGCAACCAGGGCATCGACGCCATGCCCTATCACGCCGGGCTCAGCGCGCAGGTGCGGGCCGCCAACCAGGCGCGCTTCCTGCGCGAGGACGGCGTGGTCATGGTCGCCACCATCGCCTTCGGCATGGGCATCGACAAGCCCGACGTGCGCTTCGTGGCCCACATCGACCTGCCCAAGTCGGTCGAGGGCTATTACCAGGAGACCGGCCGCGCCGGCCGCGACGGCCTGCCCGCCACTGCCTGGCTGGCCTACGGCCTGCAAGACGTGGTGCAGCAGCGCCGCATGATCGACGAATCCCCCGGCGACGACGCGTATCGCCGCCGCCTCGGCCAGCAGTTGGACGCCATGTTGGGCCTGTGCGAAACCGTGGAATGCCGGCGGGTGCGGCTGCTGGCGTATTTCGGCCAGCACATCAGCGCCTGCGGCAATTGCGATGTCTGCCTCGACCCGCCCCAGGCCTGGGACGGCACGGTGGCCGCGCAGAAAGTGCTGTCGGCGGTGTACCGGCTCTGGAAGGAACGCGGCCAGCGCTATGGCGCCGGCCACATCATCGACATCCTGCGCGGCAAGGTCACCGAACGCACCAGGCAGCATGGCCACGAAACCCTCAGCGTGTTCGGCGTGGGCGAAGACCTGAGCGACACGGCCTGGCGCGGCGTGCTGCGGCAGCTGCTGGCGCAGGGCCTGCTGACGGTCGACAACGAAGGCTATGGCACGCTGGCCCTGACCGAAGGCAGCCGCGCCGTGCTCAAGGGCGAGCGCCAACTGATGCTGCGGCGCGAATCCGAAAAGAAGACCCGCTCCGGCAAGACCGGCGGCAGCCGCGCCAAGGCCGCGGCGATCGACCTGCCCGCCGAACTGCAGCCGGTGTTCGAGGCGCTGCGCGCCTGGCGCGGCGAAGTGGCCAAGAGCCACGGCGTGCCGGCCTATGTCATCTTCCACGATGCCACGCTGCGCGAGATCGCGCTGGCCCAGCCGGACTCGATGGACGCACTCAGCCACATCAGTGGCGTCGGCGCGCGCAAGCTGGAAGCCTACGGCGAGGAAATCCTGCAGCGGGTGGCGCGGCCGGTGCTGTAGCGCCGGGCGCCGGACGGCATCCGCGCGCCGGGGTGCGGGACCAAGACGCGCCGGCACGGCTGCCGGCCGCCAGCGTATCCCGCGGCAGCGGTCAAGACGACGGCGGCGGCAACAGCGGCACGGGCGCGCGCTCCTTGCCGAACACCGAGCGGTAGGCCAGGATATTGAACACCAGCACCACCGGGATCCCCACCACCGCGCCGGCCATCACCAGCCGCATCGAGCCCAGCGCGCCGGCGCCGTCCCACAGCGTCATGTCGTCCAGGATCAAGTAGGGGAACAGGCTGTAGGCCAGGCCGCTCAGCATCAGCAGGAACAGCGCCACGCATAGTACGAACGGCAGCCAGCTGAAGCGGTCGGCGCGGCCAGGCAGGCGCGCCAGCAGCATTTCGGCGGCGACAAAGCCCGCCAGCATCAGCAGCCAGACGGTGGCCGCGAGGCTCAGGTGGGCGATGTTGCTCCACTTGTAGAAGATACCGGCGTTGGCCAGGCCCAGCGTGACGGCAATGGCGACCATGCCGACGGCAGTCCAGCGGATCGCGTGGCGCGCCCAGTTGGCGGCGCGGCGTTGCAGGTCGCCATCGACCCGCATCACCAGCCAGGACGCGCCCAGCAGCACATAGGCAGCCACCGCGCAGAGGCCGACGAACAGCGCGAACCAGCCGTAGCCGGCATCGGATTGGTAGCCGGTGGCGATGCGCCCCAGCAGCATGCCCTGGCCGAAGGCGGTTATCAGCGAGCCGGCCCAGAAGCCGAGAATCCAGCGCGGCTTGGCCTCGGTGCGGGCGCGGATGCGGAATTCGAACGCCACACTGCGCAGCACCACCCCCAGCACCATGAACGTGAGCGGCCCGTACAGCTTGCCCAGCACGGCGCCCCACGCGAACGGGAAGGCCGAGGCGAACAGGCCCATGCCCAGCAGCAGCCAGAACTCGTTGGCATCGCGCCAGGGACTCAGCAGGCTCATCATGCGCCCCCGCTCCTGCTCGGGCGCCAGTTGCAGCAGGATCCCCACGCCCAGGTCGAAGCCGTCCAGCACCACGCCCGCGGCGATGACGATGAACAGCAGGCCCATGAACGCGAGCGGCATCCAGAAGGAGGGATCGTCGGGGCTCAACCCCTGCGAAGCCGCGAGCATGGCAATCATGGCGTGCCTCCACCCAGTTTGCGCACCGGCACCACGCCGTAGCGGGCCGCGTGGAACAGCATGCCGGCGAAGGCCGCCAGCAGCAATGCGTACAACAGGCCGTAGCCGGCCAGGCCATAGAGCACGGTGCTGGAGGACACGCTGCCCAGCACCTCGGATTGCGTGACCGTGCCGTTGACGACGAAGGGCTGCAGACCGATCACGGAAACCCACCAGCCGGCCACCACGGCGATGCCGCCCGAGAACATCATGCCGCACAGCACGCGCTGCCACCATGGCGGCAGCACCGCGACGTCCATGCCGCGGCGCCAGGTCCACAGGAAGGTGACCCAGGAAACGGCCAGCATCAGCAGGCCCAGCCCCGCGGCGACCCGCAGCGACCAGAACGTCAGCGCCACCGGCGGCAGCATGCCCGAGTACTTGTCCAGCCCCTGGTAGGTACCGTCCTCGTTGCGGTGCAGCCACATGCCGCCGGCATTGCGCAGGGTCCAGTCCGCCACGTTGGTGTGGGCGCGGGCGTCGGGCCAGCCGAACAGCACCAGGTTCGGCTCGCTGCCGCTTTCCCAGTAGCCAGCGGCGGCGGCAGCCTTGGCCGGTTGGTACTTGGCCATTGTCTGGCCGGCGCCGACGGCCACGGGCAATTGCAGCACGGCGGCCAGCGCGGCGATGACCAGGCCAGTCTTGAACGTGGCACGCTCGCCGTCGCCAAGCGGACGACGCAGCGCTTGCAGCGCGGTCACGCCCATCATCAGGAAGGCGGCGGCCAGGGCCGCGCCCACCACCACCCCCGCCAGGCGCCAGCCGACGGAGGGGTTGAGCACCACCGCGGCCCAGTCGTAGACCTGGTAGCGGCCATCGACCAGCACCGCGCCATCCGGCGTCTGCATCCAGGATTGCAGCGCCAGCACCCAGAACAGCGCCACCAGTTGGCCGACCGCCACCATCAGCACCGCCAGGGTATGGATGCCATCCGACACCCGGCGCTGGCCGAACAGCATGACGCCGAGGAAGCAGGACTTGAGAATGAAGACCGACAGGATGCCGTAGCCCAGCAGCGGGCCGGCGACGTTGCCGATCTTGTCCATCAGCCCGGACCACAAGCTGCCCAGCTGGATCAGCACCGGCACGCAAGCGGCCAGCGTGAGCACGAACGACAGGGCGAAGATGCGGACCCAGAAGCGATAGGCGGCGGTCCAGCCGCTGCGTCCCGAAACGCGGGCGCGGATCTTGAAGAACAGCAGAACCCAAGCCAGCGCCAGGGCCACGGCCAGGAACAGCGCCAGGAAGCTCAGGCTGGCCACGAATTGCGCGCGGGCCAGGGAAAGGGTGGAAATATCCATGATGGCCCGTAGTGTAGAGCCAGTTACATGACAATGGGGGCCGGTTTGAAACCGCTTGCAGCGGGCCCAAAAGGGCTCGCCGCGGGAACGTGGCAAAATTGACGCTTTGTCGCTGCTTTTTCCTATTCTTTCAAGAATGACCTCCGCCACGACGCCGACCCCCGCCGCATCAAATTTCCTGCTCAACATCGTCGAAGACGACCTGCAAGCCAACCGCTTCCAGGGCAAGCGTTGGGCGGGCAAGCCTGGGCCGGCCGCCGTGCAGCAGCAGGGCGAGCCCGATCCGGCAAAGATCCGCACCCGTTTTCCGCCGGAGCCCAACGGCTACCTGCACATCGGCCACGCCAAGAGCATCTGCGTGAACTTCGGCCTGGCCCGCGACTTCGGCGGTGTCTGTCACCTGCGCTTTGACGACACCAACCCCGAGAAGGAAGACCAGGAATACGTTGACGCCATCATCGAGGCGGTGCATTGGCTCGGCTTCGACTGGAAGGCCGATGGCCGCGACAACCTGTATTTCGCCAGCGACTACTTCGGCTACATGTATGAATTCGCCGAGGCGCTGGTCGAGGCCGGCCACGCCTATGTCGACGAACAGAGCCCCGACGAGATCCGCGCCAACCGCGGCACCCTGACCGAACCCGGCACCGACTCGCCCTGGCGCAACCGCCCGGCCGCCGAGTCGATCGCGCTGCTGCGCGAGATGCGCGACGGCAAGCACCCGGACGGCAGCCTGGTGCTGCGCGCCAAGATCAACATGGCCTCGCCCAACATCAACCTGCGCGACCCGGTCATGTACCGCGTGCGCCATGCCACCCACCACCGCACCGGCAACCAGTGGTGCATCTACCCGATGTACAGCTGGGCCCACCCGGTCGAGGATGCGCTCGAAGGCATCACCCACAGCGTCTGCACGCTGGAGTTCGAAGACCAGCGGCCGTTCTATGACTGGATCCTGGAACGCCTGGCGGAACTGGGCAAGCTGGCCCGGCCGCTGCCGCACCAGTACGAATTCGCCCGCCTGAACTTGAGCTACGTGGTCACCAGCAAGCGCAAGCTGCTGCAACTGGTGCGCGAAGGCCACGTGGACGGCTGGGACGATCCGCGCATGCCGACCATTTTCGGCCTGCGCCGCCGTGGCTACACCCCGGCCTCGATCCGCCTGTTCTGCGACCGCACGGCGGTGTCGAAGTCGGATTCGCGCATCGACTACAGCCTGCTGGAACAGGCCGTGCGCGACGACCTGGATCCGATCGCGCCGCGCTCGGTGGCGGTGCTGGACCCGCTCAAACTGGTCATCACCAACTATCCGGAAGGCCAGACCGAGCTCTGCACGGCGCCGCGCAATCCGCACGATCCGGATGCCGGCGTGCGCGAATTCCCGCTGTCGCGCGAACTCTGGATCGAGCGCGACGATTTCCGCGAGGAAGCGCC
>JACDJA010002289.1_pt1 | contig 13986 bp, 10 predicted proteins | sample 7449241 | NCBI WGS metagenome assembly JACDJA01 (sample SAMN14253289, study PRJNA609438) | sludge metagenome | isolation source: initial anaerobic sludge | collected 2018-12-20 | reverse complement strand
GGCCACTGCTCCTAGCCCTCAGCCCTGCGCCGTTGCCGACGCGAGCTGCTTGGCGATCCGGAGCCTGAGGGCGTTCAGCTTGATGAAGCCGTCCGCGTCGGCCTGATGGTAGACGCTGTCTTCCTCGAAGGTGACGACGTCTTGGCGGTAGAGGCTGTTGGGCGAGCGGCGGCCGAGCACGGTGACGCTGCCCTTGTAGAGCTTGATGCGCGCTTCGCCGTTGACGACCTGCTGGATGTCGTCCATCAGGTTCTGCAGCGCGACGCGCTCTGGCGCGAACCAGAAGCCGTTGTAGACGGCGGCGGCATAGCGCGGCACGAGATCGTCTCGCAGTTGCAGGACTTGGCGGTCGAGGGTCAACGACTCGACGGCCTTGTGAGCGTGGAAGAGGAGGGTGCCGCCCGGGGTCTCGTAGCAGCCGCGCGACTTCATGCCGACGAAGCGGTTCTCGACGATGTCAACGCGCCCGACGCCGTGCTTGCCAGCGATGGCGTTCGCCTTGCTGAGGAGCTCTACGGGCGAGAGGCGCTCACCGTCGATGGCTACTGGGTTGCCGTGCTCGAAGGTGACGGTAACGACTTGCCCTTCGTCGGGAGCGTCTTCCGGGTCGACGGTGAGTTTCCACATGCCGCGTGGCGGCTCGGCCCACGGGTCCTCGAGGACGCCGCCCTCGTATGAGATGTGGAACAGGTTGGCGTCCGTGGAGTACGGCTTCTCTTTCGTTACGGGAACGTCGATGTCGTGGTCCTTGGCGTAAGCGATGCAGTCCTCGCGGCCCTTCAAGTCCCACTCGCGCCACGGGGCGATGACCTGGATGTCGGGCTTGAGCGCGTATGCAGACAGCTCGAAGCGCACCTGGTCGTTGCCCTTGCCCGTTGCGCCGTGCGCGACGGCGTCGGCGCCCTCTGCCTCCGCGATCTCGACCATCTTGCGGGCGATGAGCGGCCGGGCGAAAGAGGTGCCGAGGAGGTAGTAGCCCTCGTAGGTTGCTCCCGAGCGCAGCACGGGGAACACGAAGTCCTCGACGAACTCCTTCCGTAGGTCGACGGCGTAGGCGGCAACGGCGCCGGTGCGGAGGGCCTTGGCCTTGGCTTCTGCCACCTCGTCGCCCTGGCCGATGTCGGCCGTGAAGGCAACGACCTCGGCGCCGTACTTCTCCTTGATCCAGTGGAGGATGACCGAAGTGTCGAGGCCGCCTGAGTACGCCAGGACGACCTTCTTGATCTGCTTCTCGTTAGCGTTCATCTCTGCTCCTTAACGTTCTGGCGCTAGTGCGTGGCGCTTACCCGCTATGCATGCATAATGACGACCGAGAATCACGGCCGCCACCTCATGGGAGCGGCCGTGATGGCTACGCTAGCGAGGTGGCGTCAGTGCGCTCAGCTACGTCGGGCTCGTAGGTTCTTCTGGGTACTGAGGTGGTGGGGGCGCCGAGTGCTAGCCATGATGTGCGGGTTAGTGACCGAGCGGATGCTTATGCATTACCGCTGATAACGTTGCAATGCTAGCACTAGCGTACGAGGTCGTCAACGCCCGGGTCGCCACCGACGGGCTCGTGGGCGCGCGAGCGCCGACCGCGCTCCGGGAGGGCGGAGAGCATGGCCGCTCCCACCACTAACGCCCCGCCGAGGATGCCGAGGGTGCCAAGGCGCTCCCCGAAGAGCCAGGCGGCAAGCGCCGCGGCAACGACGGGCTCTATGGTCGCGACGAGCACCGCCCTCGACGCCTCGACGCGCTTCAACCCCGTGTAATAGACGAGGTAAGCGGCATACGTAGAGAGCACTGACATGAGGACGAGGTAGAGCCAGATCTCCAAGGTGGCGTGCTTCACGGCGGCGAACGGCGTGAACGGCAGCAACCCGAGCGCGCCGAGGGGCATGACGAACGCGTAGATGGTGGCTGGCCGGTACCGCCTCAGGATCCACTTGCCGAAGAGGTAGTAACTCGCGTACGAGGCGCCAGCTATCAGGCCCCAAGTCACGCTCCTGAAACTCACCGTCATGCCGGATTCGCCGCCTTGCGCGACGAGCGCCACCCCCACGACCGCCACGGCAACGAGCAGGCCCTTCAGGCGCGTTAGGCGCTCGCCAAGCAGGAGGGCGGCGAGCACAGCTACGAACGCCGGCGCCGAGTAGAGGAGGATGAACGCCAGGCTCACGCCGCCAGCCTCGATGGCGATGTTGAGGGCCGTATAGAAGAGCGTCACGCCAACGAGCGCGAACGCCACGAACGCCAGGGCGTCGGACCTGCGCTGGAGGCGCAGGTTCCCCTCCACCATGGCGTGCACTACGAACAGCGCGCCGCCGATCGCGGCGCGCCAAAACGCTATCTCGGTGGGACCGACCCCGGCGGCGAGGAGGTTCTTGGAGAAGACCCCCAACAACGCCCAGAGGAGCGCGGCGAACGCGACGAGGGCGTACCCGACTACGCGCGTGCTCTCCTTGGTGGTTGAAGTCTTGGTCAGGCGCCGACTCGCATGCCGTACTCGCGGGCCGTTTGCGGGTCGTTGACCTTGAGGGCCTGCATGCGCCTGTTGTACGAGGCCAACTCCACGAAGAACGTCACGAGGTTGATGAGGTAGATGACGCCTAACGCGATGAGGTCCGTCATGTAACTGATGGCGGGTCCGACGCCCATTGGCACGTAGTGAAGCAGGAGGTCGACGCCGAAGATGGCCCACGGCACGGCGAGCAGCAAGCCCCAGAACTCGTCAGCCTGACCGGTGCCGGGTAGGAGCACGGCGAGCACGTGATAAAGGGGTGTGCGCGGCGCGTTGCGCGCTAGGCGCGGCCGCGGCAGGACGAGCTGGATGAGGTTGAAGAGCACGACGATGAGGAACGCGACGACGATGACGAGCCACACCCACTGCGCGACGCCAACGCCAGCAACGCCGGTTAGGGCGGCCCACGGGTTGGTGAAGACGTTGGCTAGCGCCTCTAGGAAAGTGCCAGTCACGGCGCTGCGCAACCGCGTCTCGTCCGGCACGACGAGCGCCTTGTCGTCCGGAGCGAACGCCGCCATGAGCCGCGAAGGGTTGCTGCCCTGACCAAGATTGAAGTTCGCGGCCGGCAGGCCTGGCTTGAGGTCGAGTGCACGCTGGTAGAGGGCCGGATCGTTAGTGAGTACGCCAAGGTTGTTGACGGCGTCCGCATCGTTCGGCGCCGTGCGGTACGCCTCCGCTGCCGGATCGGTCAGGCCAGCGGTCTGCTCCGCGTAGCCCCTCACGAAGCCGATGTCTGGGCCGCTACCGCTGGTGCGGGCCAAGGCGTCGAGTGACGGCACGGACGCAAGCGAGCCAGAACCCCAAGCGGCTGGCAACGCGTCGCCGTCACGCGCCCAGCCTTGCAAGCCGGTGAGGGCCATCGCCGCTGCCAAGAGTAGGACGGCGACTAGCCGCTCGGTGAAGGTGGCGTAGCGCAAGAAGAAGAGCCGCGCCCCGCCGCCCTTGCCGGAGTTGCGGCGCAGGTTCAGGCTCTGCGCCCGCCAGTACTTGGCGGCTAGGGTGACGTACAGCGCGATGAGGGCGACGAGCAGCGCAGCTACGCCGTACCAACCCGTGCGGCCAACGTCCAGCGCTGCCTGCCTGATGGCGGCGGCCAGGTCGAATCCTGCGCCCTCGCGTGAACGCTCGAGCCACTGGCTCGCGGCCTCACGTTGACCGTCCGCGCGGAGGTAATCGGCGTAATCGCGCAGTGCGGCTTGTGTCGCGGGCACGGCCGGCGTGGAGAGAGGGTAGACCCAGTCTGCCCAGAAGCCGGCGGCCTGGATGTCTCCGCGACCCAAGGCGGCCTGCAGCGCGCCGAGCGGGAAGCCGTATGTCTCCGCCAACGTCTCATCGAAGAGGAGCTCGGCGCGGTAACCGCGCGCCACGAAGTCCGAAAGGGCGCCGTACATGGCGCTGGCTGCCGCCTCGCGCTGCGGCGGCGAGAAGCGCATGAGTTCACGCGCGAGCTGCGCCCGCTCGTAGAACGTGGCGGCGTTCGCGAGCGCGCCGTCGATGTAGCGCGCCTCGTCGTTGCTGCCTGGTTGGGCGGCCCTGGCGGCCTCCAGGTAGAGCCACGGGTTAGTCGGGTCCTGCCGCAGGCGCTCGGTTGGGTTCTCGCCAAGCGCTTCCGTGCGCAGCCAACCGTAGAGCTTCGGATCGACGTCGAACGGCTCGCTGGCCTCAGGGCCAGAGGAGAGGATGGCGATGCGGCCCTCTGCGCCGTTCGAGTAGGTGATGGCGGCCAGCGGCACGCCAGCAGAGTTGGTGATGGCGGTTACCTGCGCAGGCAAGCGGTAGCGCTTCTGGACCACGCCGGTGCGGGCGTCGACGACTAGCACGCTGTTGCCGTGACCAACGTAGGCGTCTGTTCCCGCCTGGAATAGCCCCGCCGTCTCGCCGCTTCCTACGGGAAACGCCAACGTCCACAGTGCCTGGCCGTTCTGCATGCCCTTGACTGCGCCGTCAACGCTCTGCACCACGGGGTAGCCCAAGACGGCCGGCGGGGACGCCGGGGTCGCCTCCTGCGGCGTCTGAGTGGCGGCCGGCGGCGTTGCGCCGCTCTGCGGTTGCGTGGGAGCGGGCTCCGTGGGCGCGGACTGTGCAGGAGCGGGCTCAGTTGGCGCGGGCTGCGTGGGCTCTGGCTGTGCGGCCGGCGGCCGCTCAACCGCAGGCGGGGCGGGGGCGGCCTCTTGCGGTGCGGCGCCTTGAGGTTCACCCTCGACGGCGCCGGGCGCCGCCCCCGCAGGCGCCGTTGGTGCGGCCGTCACCGCCACGGTGAACGTTGCGTTGATGTCGGGACCGGCGACGTTGACGCTGTGGTCGCCCGCTTCGGTGAGAGGGGCGCTGAAGCGGATGGCCCCGAGGCCGTTGGCGATCTCCATGGCAACGAGCGGCACGCTGCCTGCTGGCGTCACCGAAACGCGGTAACTGGCGCCCGGCGTGAGCCCGTCACCAGTTAAGTGGAGGACGTCACCGACCTTGTACTCGTAGGCGTCCACGCCGACGACGGGCGCGCTCTGTGCGCTCGCGAGCCCCCCGAGGAGCGCCACTAGGGCGAGGGCGGCGCCCACAAACCTAACTGCGGCTCTAGCGTGCGGCCCCTTGGCATAGAGCACGCCTGCACGGATCTGGGCGGCGCGAGAATTGGACATGCGCTCACATTACCGCACGCCGTGCGCGTTCCCCAGGCGCTTGTCGGGCGTGGTTTCCTTCGCCTTGCCCGCGCTAGGGACGCTGCTATAGTGTCGGCGTGCAGGTCGAAGACGCCGCCAGACTTATCGAGGTGCTGGCCCCCGCTGCCTTGAGGTGGTGCGCCGTTGAGGCCGAGCCTGGAGGCGGCAGAGTACGCATGCGCCCGTATGCGGCCCCGGAGGCGCTCATGCTGCGCTTCGACTCCGTGTGCGGCAAGGGCGGTTGGTCGTTCGATCTGGCGCCACTGGGTAGCGACGCGCTCGTGGCCAACTTGAGCCTGCTCGGCACCACGCGCGCCGCCGTCGTCAAGGTCGGTCCTGCGCCGGCGCCGCAAGCCGCGGACCTCGCGCTCGCCAACTGCGCCGCCATGTTCGGCCTAGGCTTGCCGTTCGCCGCGGAGGACGAGAGTTACTGGGTCGAGTTCGACCCCGAAGCGGGCGAGCCGCTCTACTTACCGGAGCCAGTCGCGCTAGAGGCAGAGGCGCCTGAGCCAGCCATGCGGCCTGTGACGAGGGCGCCAAGCACGCAAGGCGCGCCCGCCCTAGCGGCGCCCGTTGCCCCGATGAACGACGTCGCAGTGGCAACTCCTGCCGTCACGGCCACGAACGCCGGACATGAGGTCATCGAGCGCTTGCTCGAGCGCCTCAAGGACGAGGGCATGGGCAAGGAGGCCGCACGGTTAGTTGTCAGGTACAACGGCTACGGCCGCACGGCGGAGGAGTCTCGCGAACTGTACGGCCGCTTGCGGTCGTTACTGATGAATAGCGGCGCAGAGTCAACGTGATGCACGGCGACCGGAGGGCCGCGTGATCAAGGTGATCGCCGTTGGAGACGTGCACGGCCAGTGGCCGGAGTTGTGGCGCGTCCTCAAGGCCGCCGCCGCGGCCACCGCCACGCTCGAACCAACGCAGGCGGTGGTGGACGGGCGCTACCGCGTCGTGTGTGTAGGCGACCTCGTGCACTTCAAGGAACCGCGGGACTACGCCAACGCCGTAGGGGCGGAACCTTACGACACCAACGACGTAGATCACTTGCGGCGCGCGGCCAAGGCGCAGATCAGGGAGCTGTACCGCTTCAAGCGCTACGTCGACCAGAGCAACGGCAACGTGACGGTGATCCTAGGTAACCACGACGAGGCAGCAAGCGATCACCGCTACGAGTTGACGACGCGTGGAGGCATGCGTCACGTGGAGTTCGACCCGACGAAGGGCGGCGTCGAGCTGCCTGACGACCTGCGCGAGTGGTTCGCGAGCATGCCCCGCGAGGTCGTTTACCACGGGGTGCAGTTCGCTCACGCTGGCCCACTACCAGGCATGCAGGTCTTCGACGATTTCTTCTATCACGATCCAGACACGAAAACGTGGTGGTACAACAAGCCCGAACTCGTCATACAGGCAGGGCACCGCTTCGGGGTCTACGGTCACACCGTCATGAAGGAGGGCGTCTACGTCGACCGCGACAACTGTTTCGCGATGATAGACGCTCTCGGTAAGTTGCAGTTCCTAGAACTGCTGCTCGACGACGATCGCCTCGACCTAAGCGTCATGCAGCTCTAGGCAGCAGTCACAGGGAGTAGCCGCCGCGTGCATCGTCGCGTACGAGTTCACCGTTGCGCAGCACGAGCGTCCGGTGCTTGTAACTATCGACTAGGTCGCGCGCGTGGGTGGCGAGCAAGATGGTCGTGCCGCGCAGGTTGATGTCGTCGAGCAACTCCATGATCTCGAGAGCCGTGTCAGGGTCGAGGTTGCCGGTGGGTTCGTCCGCCAGCAACAGGGGCGCGTCCGTTACCATGGCCCGCGCTATGGCCACGCGCTGCTGCTCACCCAAGCTCAACTCGATCGGGTAGGCCTTGCGCTTGTGAGCCAGCCCTACCTGCCGCAGTACGTTCATGGCGCGCTGCTCGTGGTTGCCCCGAGCGGCAACGGCCCGTAGCGCGAACGTTAGGTTCTCGAGGGCGGAGAGTCTGCCGAGCAGGCGGTGGTCCTGGAAGATCATGCCGATGCTGCGCCTGAGGTGAGGCAAGCGCGACTCCGGGAGGCGCGCCACGTCCTGCCCGCCGACGGAAACGCTGCCTTCGGTCGCCACGATGCGCCTCAGCATGAGCGAGAGCAGCGTCGACTTTCCAGCACCGGAATGCCCCGTCACGTAGACGAACTCGCCCTTGGCGATGTGGAAGTCGACGTCCTTGAGGGCGTGCGTATGGGTGCGGGGGTAGGTCTTGGTGACGTGACGGAACTCGATCATGGCCGAGCGCTGCGGTTGCGCCGCAGTCCGCTGCCGCTCGCCAGGAGCCGACCTCACTGCGAGGCCCCCAACGCGTCCATCAGGACCTGGAAGGCGGCCCCGTCGTCGATGGTCGTGAGGAGCGTCGTGTTCGGTGGCTGGACGCGGCCGCCGGTGCGGCGGTCGATCACGGTCATGCCGCGCGTGAGCTCGCCGGCGCACTCGACTGCCACGTGCCGCCGCTCAGACTTGAACAGGTGAGGGTCGGTGACGGCCAACACGGAGCACGGGTCGTGCAACGGTCCCTGCGGCGCGCCGCCGTACGCCTGGGCGTAAGCGGAAGCGAAGTGGTCGAGCAGGTCAGCCGAGAACCTGGCCGTGCGCGTGCCCAACGCCCTGATCTGCGCTATGCGCTGGCGCTCCATCATGAACTGATGCGTGAGGTCCAGGCCGGCAAGCACGATGTTGGCGCCCGACTCGAACACGATCGCTGCTGCCTCCGGGTCGGCCCAGATGTTGAACTCGGCGGCGGCGGTGACGTTGCCGGGCCCGAATGCGCCACCCATGATGCTGATGCCCTTGAGGCGCTTAGCTAGTTGCGGTTCGAGGAGTAGCGCGGTGGCGACGTTGGTGAGGGGTCCGATAGCCACCAGCCACAGGTCGTCGTGCTTCTCAGCGGCCTGCAACAGCGCCTGAACGGCGGGTAGCTTCTCTGCGGTGCGGGTGAGTGGCGGGATGACGGGCCCGTCCAGCCCGGTCTTGCCGTGGATGTACTCAGCGTGCTTCGCAGCCCGCAGCAGGGGCTTGGCCGCGCCGACGTATAGCGGGGTCGGTAGGTCGGCTACCTGGCACGTAACCAGGCCGTTGCGTAGCGTCGAGGTGAGGGGGGCGTTGCCGCTAACGACGCTGATGCCGACGAGGTTCGAGCGTTGCGCCGCCAGGAAGATGGCCAAGGCGTCGTCGTGACCAGGATCGCAGTCCAGCCAGATGGGAACGGACACCCCGGCATACTACCAAGGTGTCCGTCTGCTAGCGGCATGCGCCGTTGCCGTGGTGGCCAACGGCGCGCCGGCTGCTTACTCGATCTGGTCGAGCTCGGCGTCGCTCGGCATGACCATGGCGGCCACGACGCGGTCGCCCTCGCCGATGCGCATGATGTTCACGCCCTGCGTGGAGCGGCCGTACGAACTGACCTCGCTAACGCCAGTGCGGATGAGGATGCCGTTCTCCGAGAGCACGAAGAGCTCCTCCGTGCCGGTCACGGGCTCGAGGGTGACCATGGCGCCCGTGCGGTCGGAGAGGCGGTGCCCGATGACACCCTGGCCGCCGCGGCCCTGCACCGGGAACTCGGCGAGTGCCGTGCGCTTGCCGAGGCCTTCCTCGGTGACGCTGAGGAGTTCCGTGCTGGCCTGCTGCGCCTCAGGGATGGTCGCGAGGCTAACCACGGCGTCGCCCTTGCGCAACCTGATGCCGATGACGCCTTGCGTTGCCCTGCCCGTGTCGCGCGCGTCGTCCTCGGCGAAGCGGATGGCCTGCCCGTCGTGCGTGCCAAGCACGACGTCCGCGTTGCCGTCCGTGATGCGCACGGCGACGAGCTGATCGCCATCGAGCAGGTTGATGGCCACGAGGCCGGAGACGTTGATGTTGCCGTACTCGCGGATCAGCGTGCGCTTCACGAGGCCACCGCGGGTGGCGAACACGAAGTAACCGTCCTGGTCGAGGCTCTTCAGCGACAAGACGGTCTGCACGCTCTCGCCCTCCGCTAGCGGCAGGATGTTGCGGATGTGGTTGCCACGTGCGGCGCGCTCGAACTCGGGCACGTCGTAGATCTTCTCGCGGTAAACGCGGCCGCGGTCAGTGAAGAACAGTAGGAAATCGTGGGTGCTGCCGACGAGCAGGATGGAGTTGACGTCGTCGTCCTTGGCCTTGGCGGCCGTAGCGCCGCGCCCGCCGCGCGCCTGTTGGCGGTACGACGTGATGGCGGTGCGCTTGATGTAACCGCCGCGCGTGAGCGTGACGGCCACCGTCTCCTCGGCGATGAGGTCTTCCTTGCCGATGTTGTCGGTCAGGTCGGTGATGACCGTGCGCCGCGGGTCCGCGAACTGCTTCTTGACGTTGAGCAGCTCCTTGCGGATGACGCTCCAGAGCTCGGTGTCGTCGTTGAGGATCAGCTCGAGGCGCGCGATCTCCTCTTGCAGGTTGCGGTACTCCTCGTTGATCTTGTCGCGCTCGAGGCCGGTGAGGCGCTGCAGGCGCATGTCGAGCACGGCCTGCGCTTGCGGGTCTGAGAGCCCGAACTCACGCATGAGCGCGGATTTCGCCTCTGGCCCGTCCTTGGAGGCGCGGATGAGGGCGATGACGGCGTCGAGGTTGTCGAGGGCGATGAGGTAGCCCTCGAGGATGTGCGCACGCTCGCGCGCCTTGCGCAACTCGAAGTCGGAGCGACGCCGCACGACGACGACGCGGTGGTCGAGGTAGTACCGGAGCATGTCGCGCAGCGAGAGGATGCGCGGGGCGTTCTCGACGATGACGACGTTGTTGACCGCGAAGGTGGTCTGCAGCTGCGTGAACTTGTAGAGCTGGTTGAGAACGAGTTCTGCTATGGCGCCACGCTTGATCTCGAACACGATGCGCATGCCGTGGCGATCGGACTCGTCGCGCAGGTTGGTGATGTCCTCGATCTTCTTGGCGCGCACTAGCTGCGCGACCGTCTGGATGAGAGAGGTCTTGTTCACCTGGTAGGGGATCTCGGTGACGATGATGGCCGTCTTCTGGTTGTGGTTCTCGATGCGGGCGCGGCCCCTCACCCTGATGCTGCCGCGGCCGGTCTCGAAGGCCTGCCTGATGCCTTCACGGCCGATGATGCCGCCGGTGGGGAAGTCGGGGCCGTGCACGTAACGCATGAGCTCCGACGTGTCGATGCTCGGGTCCTCGATCATCGCCACGAGCCCATCGACGATCTCGCCCAAGTTGTGAGGCGACATGTTGGTCGCCATGCCGACGGCGATGCCTGCCGCTCCGTTGACGAGCAGGTTCGGCACAGCGGATGGCAGCACCGACGGCTCCTGCAACACGCCGTCGAAGTTGTCGCGGAAGTCGACGGTTTCCTTGTCGATGTCGAGGAGCATGGTCTCCGCAAGTGCCGTTAGGCGCGCCTCCGTGTACCGGTAGGCGGCCGCCGGGTCGCCGTCGATGGAGCCGAAGTTGCCCTGCCCGTCGACTAGGGGGTAGCGCAGGTTCCAGTCCTGCGCCAAGCGGACCATGGCGTCGTAGATGGCGCTATCGCCGTGCGGGTGGTACTTGCCAATGACCTCGCCAACCACGCCGGCGCTCTTCGAGTGCTTGCGGTTCGACGCCAGCCCCATCTGGTGCATGGCGAACAGGATCCGCCGCTGCACCGGCTTCAGTCCGTCGCGAACGTCGGGGAGCGCACGCTCCACGATCACCGACATGGCGTAATTGATGAAGCTCGTCTTGATCTCGTCCGTGATCTGGACGGGGACGACTTGACCTTCGTTCAACGTGACCTCCGTTGCCTGCTGGCTGGCCCCACGGCACGTCCAACGCGTGTGCTGACCATAGTGAGCTTGGGCCAGCAGAGATGCGGTAGGAGGTTACTTGGGGCCGCGCGCCGGTAGGCGGCCTGACAGACGATTCTACCACTTGCGCCGACCCGAACGACGAAGCGGACGGCGGTCAGGTCCGCTGCTGGGCCCGTGTTAGTTTGCTACGAGATGCTAGAACGCTACAGCACCCCAGACATGCGGCGCCTGTGGAGCGAGGCGGAGCGCTACCGGACCTGGTTGGAAGTGGAGCTCGCCGCGACCGCAGCGTGGGAGGACCTAGGCGAGGTGCCTGCCGGGACCGCGGCCGCGTTGCGCCGTGCGGCGGAAGCCAACCCGCTCGACGACGCGTTCGCCGAGCGCGTGGCGACCATCGAGGCGGAGACGCGCCACGACATCGTGGCGTTCACCCGCGCCCTAAGCGAGCGGCTCGGTGACGGCGCGCGTTACGTCCACTACGGGTTGACGAGCACGGACGTGGTCGACACGGCGCAGAACATCGTGCTTACCAAGGCGCTGTCCACCATCCTCGAGGCCACTAGTGAGGTCAAGCACAAGCTGCGGGCACTCGCGCAGCGCTACCGCCACTTGCCGTGCATCGGTCGCACCCACGGCATTCACGCTGAGCCGATGACGTTCGGGCTCAAGTTCCTCAACTTCGCGGCGGCCTTCGAGCGCGACGAGGCGAGGCTCGAGCGCGCCAAGGAAGCGGTGAGCGTGGTGATGCTCTCCGGCTCGGTTGGAACATACGCGCACGTCCCGCCGGCAGTCGAGATCGCGGTCGCGGAGGCGCTCGGCCTCACGCCAGACCCCATCACGAACCAGACGGTGGCGCGCGACAGGCACGCCGAGGTCATGGCGGCCCTCGCTATCCTTGGCACGAGCATCGAACGCGTTGCCATCGAGATCAGGCACTTGCAGCGCACTGAGGTGCGCGAAGCGCAAGAAGGCTTCACGGTCGGGCAGACGGGTTCGTCTTCGATGCCTCACAAGAAGAACCCCATCGCCAGCGAGAACCTTACTGGCGTCGCGCGGATCATGCGCTCCAACTTGCAGGCGGCGCTCGAGAACGTGGCTTTATGGCACGAGCGCGACATCAGTCACTCGGCAGCAGAACGCGTGATCCTCCCAGACACGACGACGCTGGCCGTTTACGCACTGAGACGCTTGAGCGGTGTGCTGGACGGACTCGTGGTCTACGAGGAGCGCATGGCCGAGAACCTCGATGCCCTCAATGGCCTCGTTTACTCGCAGCGAGTACTTCACCTCCTCATCGAGGCAGGTATGAGCCGCGAGGCGGCGTACGGTGTCGTGCAGCGCGCCAGCTTGCGCTGCTGGGAGTCTGGCGAGCACCTGCAAGCCCTGCTCGCCGCCGAACCAGACATGCCGTTAAGCGCCGCCGAGCTGAGCAAGGCGTTCAGCCCCGACTGGTACCTGCGCTTCGTGGATGACATCTTCGCCCGCAACGGCCTGTGAGCGCCTGATATCATCCTGGCGTGAGCCCACAACGCACTGAACTGCGCTACGAGGGCAAGGCCAAGAAGGTCTTCGCCACCACCGACCCGAGCCTCTACCTCGTCGAGTACAAGGACGACGCCACGGCTTTCAACGCTCAGAAGCGCGGGACCGTGGCTGGCAAGGGCGTGATCAACGCCGAGGTGTCGGCGCACATCTTCGCGTTCCTAGCCAAGGCAGGCATTCCAACTCACCTCGTGTCGTTGGTTGCGCCTGGCGAGCAGTTGGTGACGGCCGTGGCCATCGTGCCTCTCGAGGTCGTCGTGCGCAACCGCGCTGCCGGCTCGTTCGCGCAACGCTACGGCGTGCCAGAGGGCGGCGAGCTCATGCCCGTCGTGGTGGAGTGGTGCCTCAAGAACGACGCCCTTGGCGACCCACCCATCAATGACGCGGCGGCCGTCGCGCTTGGCGTGGTCGCGCCGGAGGTACTAGAGGAGATGTTCGAGTTGACCGCCGAGATCAACGAGCTCCTCAAGCCGTTCTTCGCGGCGCGCGGCCTCGACCTCGTCGACTTCAAGCTCGAGTTCGGCATCGACGAGGACGGCAACGTCCTATTGGCTGACGAGATTAGCCCCGACACTTGCCGCCTGTGGGACTTAGTTACCGGTGAGAAGCTAGACAAGGACCGTTTCCGGCGCGACCTCGGCGGGGTGGAGGAGGCGTACCAGGAGGTCGCTAGGCGCGTCACGCAACTGACGGAGCAAGACGACGCCATCGTGAGCGGCCACCTCGAGGCCGCCGCGCACGAGCAGGGGGCGTGGCAGACCGTGGATCACGACCACGACCACGATCACGACCACGCTGGCCCCGCCGCGTTACGTGCCGAGGTCGACGTCATGCTCAAGCGCGCCATCCTCGACCCGCAGGGCCGTGCGGTGGAGGCGACCCTCAACCGCTTGGGTCACGAGAACGTGAAGAACGTGCGCGTCGGCAAGCGCATCCTCCTAGACGTCACGGGCGCGCCGAACGCGGTCATGCGACAGGTGAAGGAGCTAGCCGCCGACCTGCTCTCCAACCCCGTCATGGAGGACGTGAACGTAGTGCTCCTCGCGGACGAAGACTGACGATGACGATGCCGACCCGGACGACCCTCACGGCCAGCGACGGCGTCAAGCTCGCGCTCTACCGTTGGCCGGTTGAGCATCCGGTCGGCGCGTTGATCATCGTTCACGGCTACGGGGAGCACGCCACGCGCCACGCTGGCCTGGCGCGCGCCGCGCAGGAAGCCGGCTGTGACGTGTTCGCTCTCGACTTGCGCGGTCACGGCGAGAGCCCTGGCGTGCGCGGCAGCGTGCCAAGCTTCGCGCCGCTGATCTCCGACCTTCACGAGCTCTTCAGGCTGGCGCGCGCCACCGATCCAGAGCTGCCCGCACTGCTCTTCGGTCACTCGATGGGGGGCGCCATCGCGTTGCGTTACACGCTTGAGCACCCGAACGACGTGGCGGCGCTAGCGTTGTCCTCGCCGTTCCTCAAGGACGCAGTGCAGCGCTCCGCGCTCCTTAACCGCCT
>JACDJA010002287.1_pt1 | contig 13989 bp, 13 predicted proteins | sample 7449241 | NCBI WGS metagenome assembly JACDJA01 (sample SAMN14253289, study PRJNA609438) | sludge metagenome | isolation source: initial anaerobic sludge | collected 2018-12-20 | reverse complement strand
TTGCGATACCCGGGGTCGGGTGGCGCCACTTCGTCACCGACACCGCTCACGTCGTCGGCGAACAGCGCGTCGGTGACGGTGACCACCCAGCTGGGCACGGTGATGCCCGGCTGCCAGTTCACGGTGTCGGGCGGCTGGTTCAGTTCGCGCAGCACCACCATGCTGGTGCAGGTGGCCTGCGCGTCGTTCACCGAGTAGCACTCGACGCGGTACATGCGGAACTCGCCCGAGTCTTCGCGCACCACTCGGTACGACACCACGGTGAGCGTCTCCACCACGCTGTCACCCACGAACTCGCTGCCGCGCCACGTGAGCATCAGTGCGTTCGAGCCACGCAGATCCACCCCGGGCGGGCAGACGGGCAGCACACCGCCGCACGGCACCGAACCGGGCAGCTTGTCGACCGACTCGGCCGACGTGAGGTCGGTGGGCATCCACAGGTTGATGTTCTGCTCGGAGCGCGCGTTGTTGGTACGGCCCTCGGTGTTGTCGACCTGGCGCAGCATCACCGTCGCCGCGGCCATCAGCCCGGCCATCACCATGCCGGTGATGACGATCGAGATCAACAGCTCTGGCAGGGTCATGCCCTTGTCGGCTCGCTGGGCGCGGCTGCGCGTGACAGCCGTACGGGGATGCATCCTTGACTTAGACATCGCTCTTCACCACCTGGATAGATCGGGTCACTGCACCCGACTTGCTGGTCACCGTGATCGAAACCTTCTGAATCAGTCGCGCCGTGCGTTGCGGAGGATCGCCCACACAGGCACCGTCCACCCACGTGCCGGGGGTGCTCGCCTTGGCCGTCGCGCCGGGCGCGTAGTGCTGGTATGACATGGTCACCTGGCTGGTCGGCCAGCCTCTGGAGAGCAGGGCTGCCTGCACATACGTGTCGTAACCGCACAGCGTCGGGGCACGGGTCACTCGGTCGGCCGCATCCTGCAGCACGCTGTCGACCTCGACGATCGCACCTGCCGCCGACGATGCTCGGATCGACGAGAGGGTGGCCTCCAGCAACGGCACGATGACGACCCCGATCAAGGTGATCGTGAACACCACCTCCACCACGGAGAAACCACGGTCGCGCGACATCGACGGCGAACGGTCCCTCCGGGGGATGCGCCGCCGCGGGCGCTGCTGTGCGACTTCGTTCATGTCCGCTCCCACTTGCTCGGGCTTAGTATCGACCCAGATCGGCCGCTGTTGAAAAGAATTGACCAAGCCTTGACAACCGGCATTGTCAAGAAATAGCGAAAGGGCCAGGCCCGAAGGCCCGGCCCTTTCGATCACTTCAGTTGAAGCCTCTCGGCGTCAATCAGGGCGTCGCTGCAACGCACTTGCCGAGCGCCGTCGGGGTCACCGCGATGCCGTCGGCAGCGATGTCGTACGTGGGCGACTCCTCACGGAGCAGGTTGGCCGTGACCAACCCGGCCTCGGTGGCCAGACCGGTGCCGCCGTTGGCGTAGAACGTCTCGACGGCAACTTCGAGCACCTTCTTGTCAGAGGCGCAGGCCGAGCTCTGGCCCTTCTCGGTGATGCCACGGACGGCGAAGACCGTGACGGTGGCGAGAATGCCGAGGATGACGATGACGATGAGCAGCTCGACGAGGGTGAAGCCTCGCTCCTTCTGCTCGACTTCCACTGCTTCTACGATTTCTGTGTTCATTGGGTTTCCTCCCGCTTGCTGCTTGTCGCATTGGCAACGCCGACCCGCTTGGCGGAGCGGTCGCAAGTCACCTTTCGGATCGATTCACCGTCGACTTGAGCGCTTTTCCCTCAAGTGATCCTCAAGTGCCCGACGATCGACGACAAGGAACACTCAAGAACCACGGCCGTCCTACCGATGAAACGAACTGTCACGGGCAGGTCGAAACTTCGGCCGTTGGAGAAGGCGGGCAGCACACATGAGCCGAATCAAGAGCCGCAAAGGCAACCGCGCCGACAACAGTTGGATGCAGCTCGACGAACAGGCCACACCGTTCCTGGCACCCGACTCGGGCGAGAACGCGATGTCGGTGGCCACCGAGCTGCGCGACCGCATGGTGAAGATCGAGCAGCAGGTGCTGGCCCAGTACACGGCCACTGCCGCGTATGCCACGCTGGCGAAGCAGGGTGTGGAAGAAGCACGCAGCGAAGCACGCGCCGACCTCGATCGCTCGCAGAGCACCATCATCGGCTTGCTCGACCGGTTGCGCGTCGAGATCGGCAACCGCCTCGACGGCATCGACGCCCGCACGCCCGGCGGCGGCGGGGCCGTGCCCACCGACGCCGCCGCTCGCCTGACCGCGATGGAAGAGCGAATGCACGGCGTGCTGCACGCGCTGGAAGGCTGCGTGCACGAGAACATGATGTTGCGCCAGCAGATCGACGAGCTGGTGCAACGCCAGATGCACAGCGACGGGTGGTTGGTCAGCAACGGCGGCGCGTCGGAGCTGTCGCTGCGCTGATCGCCATCAGTACCGTGGCAGCGTGAGCACCACCCCACACCCGTCATCCTCCGCTTCGCCGGGGTCGGCCACGCTGTGGCTGCAGCCCTCTCGCGAGCGGTCGCTCACCCGGCGCCATCCTTGGATCTTCAGTGGTGGCGTGGCCCGGGTGGAGGGGGCGCCGGCGCCGGGGCACACCGTGCTGGTCCGTGGCGCCGATGGCACGCAGCTGGGCTGGGCCGCCTACAGCCCCGCCTCGCAGATCCGCGCCAGGATGTGGACGTTCGCGGCCGACGACACCGTCGACGACTCGTTCGTCGCCGCACGCGTGGCGGCCGCGGCGGCGCGGCGCTCGCTGCTGCTGTCGTCGGGCCTCACCGACTCGGCGCGGCTGGTGTTCAGCGAGGCCGACGGCGTTCCAGGGCTGATCGCCGATCGCTACGGCGACACGGTGGTCTGCCAGCTCACCACCGCCGGCGCCGAGGCGTGGCGCGAGGTGCTCGCCGATGCGCTGTTCGCCCTGCCCGGCGTGGCGTGCGTGTACGAGCGCAGCGATGCCGACGTGCGCGAGCGCGAGGGCCTGGCACCACGCGTCGGGTTGCTGCGTGGGTCGCCGCCGGCCACCGACCTGGTGGCGCACGAAAGTGGCCACCGATTCGCCGTCGACGTGGCGGGCGGCCACAAGACGGGCTTCTACCTCGACCAGCGCGACGGCCGTGCCGCGGTCGCCGCGGTGGCGGCCGGCCGGCGCGTGCTCAACGTGTTCAGCTACACCGGCGCGTTCAGCGTGATCGCGGCCGCTTGCGGCGCATCGTCGCTGCTGTCGATCGACTCGTCGGGGCCGGCGTTGGCGGTCGCCGCGCGCAACGCCTCGCTGAACGCGGTCGACGTGGGCGAGCTGATGGAGGCCGACGCGTTTACGGCGCTGCGCGGTTTGCGCGACCGCGCACAGCAGTACGACCTGATCCTGCTCGACCCACCGAAGCTGGCCAACACCGAACGCCAGCTCGACAAGGCCACGCGCGCCTACAAGGACCTGAACCTGCTGGCGGTGAAGCTGCTGGCCCCCGGGGGTGTGCTGCTCACCTGGTCGTGCAGCGGCGCGATGAGCATGGACCTGTTCCAGAAGGTGGTGGCCGGCGCCGCGCTCGATGCGAAACGAGACGTGCGCATCATCGGTCGCCTGCACCAACCGAGCGACCACCCAGTGCCCCTTGCCTTCCCGGAAGCCGAGTACCTCAAGGGCCTGGTGCTGCAAGCCGACTGACGCAGGCCCGCCGTGCACCTGCGGGCCGACCGACGGCTACTCCTGGACGAGCTCGATGAGCGTGCCGAAGCTGCCCTTGGGGTGGATGAACGCCACCGTGGTGCCGCGGCTGCCCGGGCGCGGGGCCTTGTCGATGGGAGTTGCACCGGCGGCGATCATGCTGGCCAGCGCCTCGGCACAGTCGGCCACGCGATAGCCGATGTGGTGCAGACCCTCCCCCCGCTTCTCGATCGCCTTCGCCACCGGGCTGTCGTCGCGGGTGGGGGTGAGCAGTTGCACGTAGCTGTCGGCAACCTTCAGCAACGCCTCCTCCACGCCATCGCTCTCCACCACTTCGCGATGGTCGACGGTGGCGCCGAACGCACGGTGGTAGTAGTCGATCGCGGCCTCGAGGTCGCGGACGGCGATGGCGACATGGTCGATTTCGGTGAGCAGCATGCACCCAGTGAAACAGATCGGCCGCCGGTGACGTCAAGGTGAGCATGCACACAGGCACACTGGGCGTGCGAGCGGGAACGATGAGCACCACCGAGTTCGACGACTTCTACCGCACACACCGTGCTGACGCCGTGCGTTGGGCGACCGCGCTCATCGGCTCGCCCGAGATCGGCGAGGAGATCGCCCAGGACGCGTTGCACGCCGTCGGGCGGCGGCTGCCCACCCTCGACAACCCCGCCGGGTACCTGCGGCGCACGGTCGTCAACCGCGCGGCCTCGTGGCACCGCTGGCACATCCGGTCGCTGCGGCGCGAGGTTCGCTCCGTCGCCGGCCGGCCCACGTCGTACACGGAACCCACCAACGAGATGCTCGGCGCGCTCGCGGCGCTGCCGTACAAGCAGCGGGCAGCGGTGACGTTGCGCTACTGGGCCGACTGGACCGACGAGCAGATCGCCGGTGCTCTGGGCTGCGCTCCGGCCAGCGTGCGCGTGCTGCTGCACCGCGGCCTCACCGCTCTGAAGAAGGAGATCGAAGGATGAACGAGTTGCTCGACGACCTCTCCCCCGAGGACGGTGCGGTGATCGCGCGCGTGCGTGCCGCGCTCGACGAGGTGACCGCTCACGATCACGACCACGATCACGACCAAGCCCACGGGGTGGTGCCGGTCGAGTTGCAGCGCTCGGGCATCGGCGCCGGCAGGTGGTTCGCCATCGCGGCTGCTGCAGTGCTCGTCGTCGGCGCGGTCACGGCCATCGCCGTCAACCGCAGCAACACGCCCGACGTCGCGTCGATCCCTACCGAGACGTCCGCCGCGCCCAGCACCGAGCCGGTGCTCATTCGCAGTGAGGTGCCGTGGTACGTGCTCGCTTCGCAAGACCTCGTGCCCGGCGAGGTGGTGGTGGAGCCGGGCAGTCAGTCGGCACCAGCCGACCTCTCTCACCTGGTGATGGCGTGGGCCCGCGACGGCGACCCGGCCAACGGGCTGTTGACGCTGGCCGAGGTGCTGAGCCCGAACGGGCCCGACACGATCGGCGAATCGACCACCCGCGCGTTCGAAGGCGGCGAACTCGTCTTCCAGTCGTACGGCCTCACCGCTGTCGAGCGTGAAACGCTGGCGGACCAAGTGGTACCGGGTTCGGGCCTCCCGTACGTGTTGCCGGTCGACGGCTGGCAGTACCTGGCACTCGGTCAATCGGCAGCCGGCGAGCGGCGCAGCCAGCTGTACACGGCGCTGAACCCCGACCCGCTCAGCAGCATCATGCCCACCATCGAGATCACCGTCGGCGACTATCGCGGCGAGCTGGCCTGGCTGACCTACTTCACTGCGTCGAAGCCAGTGACGGTCGCCGGTCACGACGGGTGGCAGCTCACCGACCGCGATGGCACCGTTGTCGTGTTCTGGCAAACCCCAGGGGGCAGCTGGGCCACGATGCGGATCGACCCCGCCTTCGACGACCGGGTCGACGCCCTGATCGCCGCCGTCGGCGAGGTGAATGGCACCCTTCCAACCGTGGAGACCGTGCCCGTTCCGCCTGCGCCGCCGATCGAGCCCCCCATCGCGGACATCGTGTCGATCGATGGCGCCTCGCTGCCGCCGTTCGCGCCCGGCGTCGTCGATGCCACCATCGGCGCAGTGCCGCCCACGCTCGAGGTGCAGGACGCAGCGGGGAACCGCTCGGTGCTGGCACCCGGCGAGGACGGCCCCACCCTCGTGGTGTTCGTCGCCGAGTGGTGCCCGCACTGCCAATCCGTCGTGCAGTTGCTGCAGCACGCCATGGCCGACGGCACGATCCCGCCCGAGGTGCAGGTGGTGCTCGTCGTCACCGCCTCCGCACGCGACGCCGCGATCAGCTGGGTCTCCGAGCAGCAGTGGACCGGCAGGGTGCTGATCGACGCACAGGTCGGCGACAAGGGCGCCGGCCAGGCGGCGAACGCCTACGGCGCCAACGGCTGGCCGTACTGGGTGATGGTCGGCCGCGACGGCACGGTCACCGGCCGTGCTTCCGGCGCGCTGGATCAGACGCAGACGGCGCTGGCGACGCTGGTCGTCGCGCCACCCGACGGGGTGCTCGGGCAGTTGACGATCCCCGCGATCGGCTTCGACTCCCCCATCGTTCGTTCGAGCGAGCCGACGTCGGAGCCCTCCCTGTCCCGAGGGCCCACCCCCGACATCGCGCACGCACTCGCGGTCTCGATGATCGATGTCGGCGCCGCTGCACCGGCGCTGGATGTGCTGCGCCCCGGTGACCGCATCACGTGGACATCGGCTGCGGGCACCACGGAGTTCGAGGTGACGGAAGTCTTCTCCTGCACCGGCGCCGACTGCTCGCCGGAGAACGGCGAGCCGCTGATCCTGTTCGCCGAGCAGCAGCTCACGCGCATCTTCGCCACGCCCGTCGGGTGATCCTCCGGGAGCGAGTCGTGGCCGCAGCCGTGGCGATGTTGCGCGCGCAACTGGGGAGCCCCGAAACCGCACGTTGCCTTCCGGGGAGCACCAGTTGCGCCCGCAATGGCCCGCGACCCGCGCTCGAGCCACCGGCGAAGTGGGTCAGCGGCGGAACCAGGTGAGCTGGTCGGCCACCTGGGCGCGCAGCTCGTGGTCGGTGACGCCCAAACCCTCGGAAGGGGCCAGCGCGAGCACGGCGATCTTGCCCTCGTGCATGTTGTGGTGCACCTGATAGGCGGCCTCGCCGGTCTGCTCGAGCGGGAACACCTGGCTGAGCACGGGGTGGATCATGCCCTTGCTGATCAACCGGTTGGCCTCCCAGGCCTCCTTGTAGTTGGCGAAGTGGCTGCCGACCAGCTTCTTCAAGCGCATCCAGAAGTGGCGGTTGTCGAACTCCATCATGAAGCCACTGGTGGCCGCGCAGGTGACCACGGTGCCACCGCGCTTGGCGACGTACATCGACGCGCCGAACGTGCTGCGGCCGGGGTGCTCGAACACGATGTCGGGGTCTTCGCCGCACAGGCCACGAATGTCCTTGCCCAGACGGCGCCACTCGCCTTCGTCGTGCGCACCGTTGTCGTCCCAGAACTGGTAGCCGGCGGCGCTGCGATCGATGATGTGCTGCACGCCCATCTTGCGCAGGATGGCGGCCTTGTCGGGCGACGACACCACGCACACCGGAATGCCGCCGCCGTTGAGCACGTACTGCGTGGCATAGGCGCCGATGCCGCCGGTGGCACCCCAGATGAGCACGACGTCGCCCTGCTTCATGCGCGCGCCGTTGCGCCCGACCAGCATGCGGTACGACGTGCTGTTGCACAGCGCGTTGACCGCCGCTTCCTCCCACGTGAGGTGCGCGGGCTTGGGCATCAGCTGGTTGGCCTTCACCACGGCCAGGTCGGCGAGACCGCCGAAGTTGGTCTCGTAGCCCCAGATGCGCTGGTTGGCGGCCATCATCGAATCGTCGTGCGCACTCTGGTCCTGGTCGTCGACGTGGTTGCAGTGCACCGTGACACGGTCGCCCGGCTTCCAGTTGCGCACGGCCGTGCCCACCTGCACCACCACGCCCGCGGCATCACTGCCCACCACCTGGTACGGCTGGTCGTGGCGCTGCGCCCACTGGCTCTCGCGTGCCAGGCGGGCCATCGGGCCGAAGGTGCTGACCGGCTCGAAGATGCTGCTCCACACCGTGTTGAAGTTGATGCTGCTGGCCATCACCGCCAGGTACACCTCGTCGGGCGCCAGCTCGGGCGTGGGCACATCGCCCACATGCAGGCTCTGCCGCGGGTCCTTGTCCTTCGACGCCACGCCCTTCCACATGTCTTGCTCGTCCTTCAGCACGTGCACCGCGCGATAGCTCGACGGCACGGTGAGGTTGGCGAAGTCGTCGGCGCTGGCGTTGGACTGGATGGCGTCGAGGATGTGCTGCATCCGGCGATGTTACCGACGGGTAGGCAGGCCAGTCGAACCGACCAGGGAAGCGGCCCCGGCGCTGGCCGCTCGCACCCGCGGCACGGGGGCGACCTGCATCGTGGGCGGCCGTCGTGCAAGAGTCGCGCCATGACACGTGCACTCCGACGATCGATCCTGCTCGCCCTGGCCACCGCCTCGCTGCTCTCGGCGTGCGGCGACGACAGCCAGGCCGCCACCAACACCGCCGACACTGCCGACACTGCCGACACCGCCGTGACCTCCGCCGAAGCCGCCGACGGTTGCGCCCCAGCCGACGGCAGCGCCGCCAGGCAGCAGACCTTCACCGCCGCCCCACCGGTGTGCCTGGAGAAGGGCGCCAGCTACGCCGCGGTCATCGAGACCAATCGAGGCACGCTGCACGTCACGCTGCGCGCCGACATCGCCCCGCAAACGGTCAACAGCTTCGTCAACCTGGCTCGCTACCACTACTTCGACGGCACCACCTGCCACCGAGCGATCCAGGGCTTCGTGGTGCAGTGCGGCGACCCCACCGCCACCGGGCAGGGTGGGCCCGGCTACGAGTTCTCCGACGAGTTGCCCACCGAGGCCTACCAGGTGGGCTCGATCGCCATGGCCAACGCCGGCCCCAACACCAACGGCAGCCAGTTCTTCATCATCACCGGCGCCAACGGGGCCGCACTGCCGCCCAACTACTCGCTGTTCGGCCAGGTCGATGCCGCCGACCTGAGCGTGGTCGGCGACCTCGACGCGGTGGCCAACCCGGCCGACGGGCCGCCGTTGCAGCCGATCGACATCGTGAAGGTCACCATCACCGAGCAGTAGCTCGCCGGCGAGCGACCCGCGGTGGGCTCAGCCAACCGCTTCGTCGATCACCACGTGGTGCTCGCGCGACTCGCGGTAGGCGAGCACGCACAACGAGCACACCACCACCGACATCGCCAACGCCTGCGGCAGCGAGACGCGCTCGTCCAGGAACACCCACGCAGCGATGGAGGCACCGACCGGTTCCAGTTGGATGAGCACTGCGGTCACCGATGCCTCCACCCGGGGCTGTGCCCATGCCACAAGACCATGGCCGGCGATGCCGGGCCCGATGGCCAGCAACGACACCCACAGCCACCCGGCACCCTCGATCTGCCCCAGGCGGCTGCCGAGGGAGAGCACCAGCAGCGACACCGTCACCGACGCCACCAACGTCACCGACGTCATGTAGCGCACGGTCTCCACGGTGGCGCGCACGCGCTTGGTCTGCAGCAGGTACAGCACCCACACCAACAACGAGGCCACCGCCCACAGGTAGCCCACCGGCTTCGTGGTGGACCCATCGGCTGCCGCCGGCGCGGTGAGCACGGCCACCACCACGCCGCTCACGGCCACCAGGGTGCACAGCACCTTCACCGTCGTGTAGCGCTCGCCCATGAACGCCACTGCGATCGGCAGGGCCAACACGGGGCTGAGCGCGCCGATGATGAGGGCCACGGCGATGCTCGTGTACTCCAACGTGATGAAGAACACGCACAGGTTGAGCCCGAACAGCACGCCGGCGACGAAGCTGGCGCGCACGTCGGCCCACGACGGCCAGCGGCGCGTGACGGCGGCGATCACGACGAGCACGGCGCACGCGATCCACAACCTCCAGAACGACAGCACGACGCCCGACGCCCCGGCGGACTTGCCCAGCACTCCTCCGAACGACCAGAACAGCGACGCCCACAGCACCGCCACCACGCCGGCACCACGCGTGGTGGGTGAGCCGGCGACGCGTTCTTCGATCACGGTCACGGCAGCATCACGGTCACGCTAGCCAGTGCCTCCCGCTGCCACCGACCGGAGCCTGCACGACCGGGAGTTCTCCTGGTGACCCCGGCCCAGACCGTATGACAGCATCTCCCCATGGCTGACGACGACCTCCTCGAGCAAGCTCGAGCCCTCCACCTCCGAGCCGAAACCATGCGCACCGACGCCGCCGGCCTGCGCAAAGAGCTCGGGGCCGAGTTCCGCGAAAGTGGTATCGAGCTCGGCCTCGCCCGTGACCGTGCACTGCGGGCCAAGATGACTGCCGACCATGCCGTGGAAGACGCCGACCAGCGCACGACCTCGATGGAAGCCTCGCTGGCCGAGACGCGCCAGGCCCTCGCGAAGGGCGAGGCAGCGCTGGTCGCCGCCAATGCCAAGGGCAACACGTCTGCGGCAGCGGAGCAGCAGGAGTTCAACGACGGTTTCCGCGACATGATCGCCCAGGCCCAGGCGCGCCTTCATGCCAACAAGCTCGACTCCGCAGCAACCCGCGAAGCCGCCGGCACCGCCGAACGGGCGGCGCGCGAGACGCAGCTCGCCTACGAGGAGAGCACCGCAGCGATCACCGCCGCCGAAACGGAGATCGACAAGATCGAGAACCAGGCCGCCCTCATCGAGCAGGCGCGGATGAAGCTGGTCGAGGCCGACCTGAAGTACGGCGGCGACCCGCCCGCCGACGCCGACATCGACAAGTGGGTCACTGCCAGAGCCACGCTCGAGGGAGCGGCCGAGAACCTCCTGAAGCAGGCCGATGCCATCACCGTCGATCGCAGGATCATCGCGGTGGTGGTGCCCACCGCCGACGACCCGGTCGCTCCCAAGCCGCTGAGCGACGACCTGATGGATCCCAACGACGACGCCACGGAGGTGCCCGCGCCCACCGACGACGCCGACCCGCTGCCCGACGATGTGGCGGGCGAAGGGGACGACGACCGACCGAACGAGGTGGCGGCCACCGAAGTCGACGCGATCTCCGGCGCCGACGCGCTCGGGCTGGATCCGTTGCTGCTCGACGCACCAGTGGTCGACACCGAGTACGGCAGTGAGCCGGCCGACCCGGCTCTGGCGCCCGCGGCGGATGCCGATGCCGCCGCAGATGCCGTCACCGAGGTGGAGCAGAGCGGCGATGTGTTCGCAGCCGTCGCAGTGCCCGACGCGACCGACGCGGAGCCGATCGAATGGGCGACGGCCGACGCGGAGTTACCCGACACCAACGGGTGGGAGACCACTGCGGCCGACGACGGGCCCGAACCCCTCGACACCTCCGGCGACTTCTCCGCGACCGACGGGTTCTGACGCGTCGCGCCGGCGAACGCGGCCGGCAGCACCCGCGACCCGCTGAGCAGACATCGCCACTAACGTCGCTGTTCGTGGCTTGCCGAACCCGTTGGGTCTTCGTGGTCGCAGTGTCGTTGATGCTGTCGGCCTGCCAGCCCCATCGCCTGCTGGGCGACTGGGTGGCCCCAGCGAGCGCTGCTGCGCAACGACCCGTCACCGACCGGCCGGCGTACTCCACGGCGCCCGACCACTTCGTGAGCGGTTGGGTGCCGTACTGGAGCGGGGCCAGCGGCCGCACCGCGATCGAGAGCTCACCGCGCTCCATCGGCGACGTCTCGCCGCTGTGGTACGGCACGACCAACGACGGTTCCCTCACGTTGCTGGGCAGCGCCAGCAACCTGCAGGCGGTGGTCGCCGCCACTCGCGCCGCCGGCCTGCCACTGATTCCGGGCATCTTCGACAGCACCGGCGCAGGGGTGATGAGCGGCATCCTGGGCGACCCGGTCACCCGCGCCGCGCACGTGAAGAACATCGTCGACCTGGTGATGGCGAAGGGCTACGACGGCATCGACATCGACTACGAGGTGTTCGCCTTCGACCACCCGGGCGAGCCGTGGCCGGCCATCACCCCGAAGTGGGTGGCCTTCGTCAACGAGCTCAGCGCCGGGCTGCATGCGAAGGGCAAGCTGCTCAGCATCACCGTGCCCCCCGTGTGGAACAACGGCCTCTCCGGGTACACGGTCTACGCACAGGACCAGATCGCACCCGTCATCGATCGGCTGCGGCTGATGGTGTACGACTGGAGCATCAGCGCCCCCGGCCCGATCTCGCCGATGACCTGGGTCACCTCCGTCATCGCCTACAGCTCATCGGTGGTGCCGGTGTCCAAGCTGCAGTTGGGTGTGCCGGCATACGGTCGCCACTGGGTCACCAAGAAGAACTCCAACGAGACGTGCCCAGATGCGGCCATCTACCGCGAGAGCGTGCTGATGAAGAACATCGGCGCGCTCGCCGCCGGTCGTACCGTCACTCGCCACTCCTCGGGTGAGCTCACGTTCTCGTGGACGCAGAGCGTCACCGGGCCGCGCAGCAAGCCGGTCGCGCCCCCCGTGGTGCCGCCCGCGCCTTTCCCCGTCACCGCCGTCAACGGCCCGGCCGGCGGGGGTTCGCTGCAGCCCGCGCTGCGGCTCACCCCGCCATCGTCGCAGGTCACCTGCACCGTACAGCACACCGTGTTCGTGCCCGATGCTTTCAGCGTCGATCAGCGCTCCGACACCGCGCAGGCCGCCGGCTGGCGCGGCATCATCCTGTGGGCGTTCGGCTACGAGAGCAGCGACCTGTACCAGGTGCTCGCGTCGTAGGGCGCTCGCCACGCGCGCCTCTCCGCTGATCGGCGCTCCGCATTACCGCCGGGTAACCCGCCGCGAATACGCTGCGGGCACACTGCAGTCCACTGGCCGGTGCCCGTGGCCCGCAACCGTCTGATGGAGGTCATCGCATGTCTGGTTCGTACATCGTCGCCGGAGCCCGCACACCGATCGGCAAGATGAGCGGCGCCCTCGCGTCGTTCACCGCCGCCGAGCTCGGTGGCTTCGCGATCAAGGCCGCGCTCGAGCGCGCCGGCGTGGCACCGGAGGAAGTGGAGCACGTGATCATAGGCCAGGTGCTCACGGCCGGGCAGGGGCAGGTGCCCTCGCGGCAAGCAGCGTTCAACGGTGGCATCCCGATGAGCGTGCCCAGCATCAACATCAACAAGGTGTGCCTCAGCGGTCTCAACAGCATCTACCTCGCCAACCAGATGATCATGAGCGGCGAGGCCGACATCGTCATCGCCGGCGGCATGGAGAGCATGACCAACGCGCCGTACCTCGCGCAGGGCGCGCGCGGCGGCTTCCGCTACGGCAACACCGAGTTGCAGGACGCGATCGTGCGCGACGGCCTGTGGTGCGCGTTCGACGCCTGCCTGATGGGCCTGGGCACCGAGCGCTACGCGGCCGGCAACATCACCCGCGAGCAGCAAGACGACATGGCGATGAAGAGCAACGTGCGCGCCGCCGCCGCCATCGCGGAAGGCCGCCTCACCGACGAGATCGTGCCCGTGGTCATCCCGCAGCGCAAGGGCGACCCCACGGTCGTCGCCACCGACGAGGGCGTGCGTGGCAACACCACGATGGAGTCCCTCGGCGGCCTCAAGCCGGCGTTCGACAAGGAGGGCACCATCACGGCGGCCAACGCGTCGCAGATCAGCGACGGCGGTTCGGCGATCGTGATGATGAGCGAGAAGGCCGTCAACGCCCGCGGCGTCACGCCGCTGGGTCAGTTCGTGTCGTACGGCATGGTGGCCGGCCCCGACAACGCCTCGTTGCTGCACCAGCCCAGCCGGGCCATCCAGCGTGCGCTGGCACGGGCCGGCAAGTCCATCGCCGACGTCGACCTGTTCGAGATCAACGAGGCCTTCGCGGCAGTGGGCATCGCCTCCATCGCCGAGCTGGGCATCAGTGACGAGATCGTCAACGTCAACGGCGGCGCCATCGCCCTCGGCCACCCGATCGGCATGAGCGGCAACCGCCTGGCACTCACCATCCTGCACGAGCTGCGCCGTCGCGGTGGTGGCACGGGGGCCGCAGCGCTGTGTGGCGGCGGCGGCCAAGGCGATGCCATCGTCGTGCGCACCGTCTGATCGAGTAGCGCTGCTGATCGAGCCATGCCGCTGATCGAGCCATGCCGCTGGTCGCATGCCGCTGATCGAGCCATGCCACTGTCGAGACGGATTGAATCGACGAATTGTGTCGATTCAACAAAGATTGTGACGAGGGTTGACACATTGGGGCCAATCCCGTAATGTAACCGCAACATACACGACAGTGATTCGCGCCAGTCGCACACCACCGTCGTGCTCAAGATCT
>JACDJA010002284.1_pt1 | contig 14007 bp, 11 predicted proteins | sample 7449241 | NCBI WGS metagenome assembly JACDJA01 (sample SAMN14253289, study PRJNA609438) | sludge metagenome | isolation source: initial anaerobic sludge | collected 2018-12-20 | reverse complement strand
CTCGCGCGGCGCACGCGCGGCGCCCGTCTGGCCGCCAGCTCGTACACGCTCTTGCGCTCGGTGGCCACGTGGACAGTGTCGTACGCGACCTCGCCCAGGTGAGTGACCAGTTCGGCAAGCAGGGGCGCTATCACGTCGACGTAGTCCTGCGACGTGTACAGGTCGTCGTACGCGGCTGCGTACTGCCACTCGCGTGGCCTAAAGCTCGTGCGCACGACGAGCGCGCCGGGGGCCGAGCGCGCCGCCTCCTCGGCCACGAGTTTGGTGAGCGCGTAGTAGTTGCGCACCGGCCCCGGGGTGTCTTCTTCCCCGTAGTTCCCGCGGTCGCCGTAGAACACGTAATCCGTCGAGATGTGCACCAGGCGCGCCCCAAGGTCGCGAGCAGCGCGCGCGACGTTGCGCGTACCACCCACGTTGACCAACCAGCAGCGGTCGCGGTCCACCTCGGCGCCCTTCACGTCGGTGTAGGCGGCGGCATGTACGACCACGCCGGGGCGCAGCCGTTTCAGCACCGTTCGTGTCATCGAGGGGTCGGTGACGTCTAGCTCCTTGGAGCTCGGCGCCACCGCGTCGGGCAGTAGCTCAAGCAGTTCCCGGCCCAGCCGCCCGCTGCCGCCCGTCAGGACGAGCCGGTCGTTGGAGGACGCGGTCAAACGGCCCACCCGCATGCCGCACAGCGAGAAGTGAGGAGTCTGCTCACCTCGGGCCGCCAGGGCGCAAGGGCGCTTACCTGGGACCCTTGCCCACGCTCAGAAGGTCCTCGTCGTGGTGGGTGAGCGTGCCGCTCTTCTCGTCGATCTCGGTCGCCCTTCTAGCTACACCCTTCGGCGGCGAGGTGTCGGCAACGGCGGCCCGAAGGAACACGAGGATGGTGGCCAGGAGCCCAGCGACCAACGCGGCGGCGATGGTGATGGTCAGCCGGTTGGTGGGTGTGGGCCTGAGGGGGGGCGCGGCCGCGATGATCACGTGGGCCGCATCGGCCACCATGGCCTGCTGCAAGGACAGCAGCGGCATGACCGAGGCCACGCGGTCGTAAGCCACACGGGCGACGTTCAGCGCCGTCTGCGGCGCCGCGGCGCGCTCCTCGAGGTCGGAGAGGCGAGCGCGGAGGCTAACGCCCTCGGCCTCGGCCTGGTCGGCGCCCGCCCGCAACTCAGCGCGTTCGGCCACCTGGCCAGCGAGCTCCGCCGTTACCGTCTCGAGCCTTGCGCGGCTGACGAGGTTGACCAGGTCCTGCCCGCCGGAGGTGGCGCCCGGCGGCAGCTGGCTGAGGGCCTCACGCAGGCCGGCGGCCGCGTCCTCGGGCAACGCGCCCGCGTCGACCAGTGCGCGCAGCTGGGTGGCGAGCGACGAGCTCGAAGTTCCGCCGCGGGCCGCGGTGGCCGCAATGAGCAGCGCCTGCTGAGCGGCGTTGGCTGCGATCTGGCCGTCCAACTCGTTAAGGCGGGACCTGGTGGCCGCTTGTTGCAAGGCCAGTTGGTCCAGCTGGCTGCGGAGCGCCGCGCGGGCGTCGTCTTTCGAGAACTCGGCCCAGGCGGCTTGGGCCTGGTCTAGCGCGGCCTTGCGTGCCTCCACCTGTCTGGTGCTGCTCGCGACAGCCGCGTCGACCGTCTCGCGCATGGTGCCAACGGCCGCCGCGGCGCTCGCCGATGCCCAGGCGTTGGCGCGCCGGGCGGCCTCTTGGGCCGTGTCGGCCGTGGCCTTGTGCTCGAGGGTCAGCTGGCCGCGGGCCTGGTCCGAAGCGTCGATGGCCTTGAGCTCGAGGGAACCGCTTAGGCGTCTCAGCTCGTCCGGGTCGTTCGAGGCATTGGGGAACGCCGAGTGCAGCACGGAACTGCTGTTGGCGAGGGACGTGTACGCCTGGGTTCCCAGGGCCACCTGCGGGATGAGGTTGGCGAGGTCGCCGGTGGTGCTTGGCTGTGGGGCGACCACCTGCACCGTTGCCGCCGCCTCGTAGCGGGCCGGCTTGGATGACAGGTAAACGAACGCGGCCCCACCGACGATGATCGTGACGATGACGATGGCAGCGAAGCCGCCGCGCAAGATGAGGTAGAGCTCCCTTAGCGAGATCTCGTCACGGGTGTCGTACATGTCGCTCTCCAAGGCCCGACCAGAATACGCCAACGAGTGCCCTCGCGCCGAGGGGCGTCAACCGCTCAGTTCGCACCGTGGGTCCTCGACCACTTGGACAGCGCAATCAGCCGTCAACCGCTCAGTTCACGCAACGTGCCGGCCCGCTCGAGGCGTTCGATCCACGGCTTTATCTCGCCCAACTCCAGGTCGAGGGCCTGGGCGGTGCGGCCTATCGTGTTCCCCTCGCCTAGCGCGGCCAACACCCGTTGGCCCAGTTCGCCGTGGTCGGTGCGGAAGCTCATGTAGCGGTCGGTCATGGGGTTGAGGGCGTCGCGGCCGCGGAGGGTGAGCGCGAAGCGGCGGTCCTCCCACCCGGGGGGTTCGTCGGGCAGCTCGATTTCGGGGGTGCGTTCGGCCGCGCGTTCGCCCAACGAGTAACGCCTGGTGGGGCCCTCCGTGGCACCCGGGACCTCGAGGAACGCCTGGCCGTGGCTGTAGAAGCGGTAGCCACCCGCGAAGACCTCCAGCCCGTCGAAATCGGGATCGTCGGCCCGCGCCGGTTGCGCCAAGGCCAAGGCGGCGAGGGGCACCACCACGGACGGCTCGAGCGCGTCCAGCTCCAGCAGCCCCGTGGCCCTGGCCTGCCCCGCCTTCTGGAGCGCGCGCATGGCCTCGGCGCGGTCGTGGGTGCCGCCCGCCGCCTCGTGAGCCGCGGCGCGCACGCTCCCGCCCACGAGGAGGGCCACGGAACGCTCACGGTCCGTGGCGTAGCTGAGCGAGCCGTTGAAGCGGGCCTCGTGAAGGCGTTCCAACAGGTCGGCCAGGTCGACGGCGCCCGGGGTAAGGCGGTGCGGTGGCGCCAAGCGCGGCAGCGCCCGCAGGAGCGCCGACTTGCTGCCCGGGAAGCGGGCGGGGAGTTGCGGGGTGAGGGTCGGCTCGTGCGTGTGCAGGTGGAAACGCTGGCCGGGAGCGTCGAGCCGGGAGTACGGGCCGAGCCGGAAGCTGGCCTCCACCTGTCCGCGAGCGAGCAGCAGGAGCGTGGTGCCGGCTCCGTCCGTGAGCGCCAGCGTGCCCGAATGTCGGATGGCTCGCAGGGTCTCGAGCAGCCACTCGGCGCTGTGCTGGCCGGTGTCGCCGAGCATGCCCTGGGCGCCCGTCGGTTCCTGGTCAGGGGCCAGGCCCGCGCCGCGGGCGGCGTCCTCGATCCGCGTTCGGGCGCCGTCCGTCACGAGCCACGCTCGCCGTCGCTCAGGACGCGCCTGAGCAGGTCGCGATCCGTCCGGTGCGTTAGCAGCTCGAGGGCCTCGGCGGGCGGGTAGAAACCACCGCCTATGAAGGAGTCCTCGGTGACGTGGCTTTCGGTGTCGTCCGTGGAGCAACGGTACCAGGTGATGAGGCGCTGCACGCCGTGGGGGTTCCGGTAGAAGGTGGTCCAGGTGCGTTGAGGGTCATCGCAGCGGGCGGTGACGCCCGCCTCCTCGGCGATCTCGCGCAGGGCGGCCTGCAACTGCGTCTCGCCTTCTTCCACGTGCCCCTTCGGGAAGACCCAGTGGCCACTCACGTGCTGGAGCAGCAACGTCCGGCCGTCGGGGCCGAACACCACGCCTCCGGCCCCCGCGACAGTGGACAGCGTCCCGCTGGGCGTAGCGTGCCTCGGGTCGCCGGACTGAGGGTGCTGAGGGCGGCGTGTCATGCCTGACCATGCTAGCACCGGCCCCCGGGGGCCTCGCGGACGGAAGCTGCTCCCCTGGGTCAGCGGCGCGCAACCATGCCGCCGCCGCGGAGGAACTCCAGCAGCCCGTCGGCCAACGCCTGGGCGAGTTTCTGCTGGTAGGCCGTCGTGCCGAGCTTTCGACCTTCTTCGGGGTTGCTGGTGAAGCCGATCTCGACGAGAATCGCCGGGATGCGCGCGTTGCGAATCACGTAGAAGAGGTTGGCCCGCACGCCGCGGTCGCGGGCCCCGGTCGCGCTGACCAGGTTGCGCTGCACCGTCTCGGCCAGCGTCAGGGAGTAGTTGAGCTGGGCCTCGCGCAGGATGTCCGCGGCCAGGTCACGCGCGCTGCGCAGGGCCTCGTCCGTCAGCGCCTGGCCCTCCGCACCGCCACCGTTCTCCTCGATGGCGCGGTCGATGTTGGACGGGTCCAGGGGCTCGCCGAACACCCAGGTCTCGATGCCCGACGCCGAGGTCTTGGCGGCCGAGTTCGCGTGGATGGAAACGAAGATGTTGCGCTCCGGAGTGGCGAAGAGGGAGCGCTGCTGCAGTGTGAGGAAGGTGTCGGAATCGCGGGTCAAGATTACCTGCACGCCCTCGGCCTCGAGGATGCGCTTGAGCTCGAGGGCCACCGCCAGCACGACCTGCTTCTCGACGGCCTGGCCGGTGGCGCCAGGGTCGTGGCCGCCATGGCCGGCGTCGATGACGACCACTTGGCGGTGCTCGGGCACGCTGAGTAGGGCCGGAGCGGCCGCCTCGGCCGCCTGCGGTGGCGGCGTCAGCGCGGTCACGGCGTTGCCGGCCAGGTCTGGCGCGAAATCGACGTATAGGGTGCGGCCGGCGTCCTTCTCGATCACGCCGACCCTATAGCCCTTGCCCGCCGGATCGACGGGGTACTTCAGCTGGGCAGCCACCGTCACCTGGGCGCCCGAGCTGGTGACCGACAGGTGACTCAGGTTCGGGTCGTCGAGGTCCTGCTCGAACGCCTCGGCGCGCGCGCCCGGCAGGACGATCAGGAGCGCGCCCTCACCCGCGGCCACCTCGTATTCGGCGCTGCTGGGGATGTCGATCGCCACGCGAGACACTCCCTCGGTTATTCCCGTGCGGGGCCTGGACACCAGGTAACCCAGGCGTTCCGCCGTGTCGATGGTGATCACGTGGCGCTCGGAGTTCCAGGAGCTGACGCCCTCGAAGGCCGTGACGATCGGTGTGATCGCCACGTACGCCACCCCGTCGACCAGGATGGCCTTGGGGCTCGCCAAAGTGGTCCGACCGCTGACGGCGGGGGAGACCGAAACGGTACCCGGGGCCTTGACGAGGCCCGCGGTGATATCGGACGTCGCCTGGAAGCGCGCGGTCCTGAAGCCGTCGCTGAACACGAGGACTTTCTCGCTGGGAACGTACTGAACGGTGAGGCTCATGGCCTCGGCCAGGGGCTGCGCCTTGGCGTAGGCGTTGGAGCTGTCGCCTTGCCGGATGAAGTAGTAAGGACCCGCCGGGTCGACTATCGTGCCGTTCACCGCTAGGTAGTTGTGGCGCTCCTGAGCGGCCACGGTGACGCAAGAAGCCAGAAACAGGAGGATGGGCAGTAGCCGCTTCACGTGCCGCGAAGTGTATCACGGGTCCCCGGCCCCTAAACATGAGGAATGTCGCGACTGGAGGGCATCCGCGCGCTTCGCCGAGACGCTCGGGCGAGCGAAAGGTCGGACCACCCAGGGGTGCGCAGGGCGGAGGCCCGCCTCAGTGATCGAGGTCGGCGTCGGCGGAGGGCGGCAACTCCTCGAGTTGCCGCAGGCGAGCCTGGACGGCGTCCTCCGTCGTGAGCTTGGACGCCCCGTCCTCGAGGTGGCGGTAGAGCGACTCGACGTCCGCGCGCAGCCGGGTGATGAGCTCGCCCGACTCCTGGAAGTGCTGCGCGACCTCCCCCTGGAAGCGGTCGAGGACGAGCTGCATCTGCCGCAGCCGCTGCTCGCTGGGGTTCCGGCGCCGCAGGGCGTTGGCCAGGAACCACCCGACCACCACGCCGACCAGCGCCGCGATCACCACCCAGACCCAGACGTTCACGCCGGTGAGCATAGCAACTGGCAAGCTTCCTTCCTCTACACTGCCGCCAGATGCCGCCACGCCAACCGAACGAACCACCGCCGCCGCCCAACCCCAAGGCCGCCCTCGCGGGCGTGTACCTGCGGCCGCTACCGGGCGAGGTGCTGCCGGCCCGCCACTCGGCGGGCGCGCGGGTCAGGGCCGCGCAGATGCAGGCGTTCCTTCAGCCACTGCACGCCAGCGCACTCAGGGCCCTGGACTCGAACGCCGCGGTTACCCTCCTCGTGCTCGGGCCCGGCGACTGGCGCAAGGTCTGCCGCTACCCCTACGGCCTGCCGTTCACGCGCACCGGGGTGGGCGGTGGCAACGCCGCCGTCATCGCGGCCGCCGACTACCAGCCGCGCCTCCTGCGGCGCTTCGAAGAGGTCATGCTGGTCGCGGCGCGTGCGGGCGTGAGCGCACCCGCTCAACCCGGCGAGTTCATCGACCTCCTCGTCGGTCACGAGTGGGGCCACGCCGTGGCCAACCTGAGCGGCCTGCGAACGCGGCTGAAGTGGCTCGACGAGCTGAACGCCACCTACATCTTCGCGCAGGCGCTCCGCGCCACCGGTCAGGTGGCCCTGATCGAGCGGCTGGCGGCGTGGTCACGCTGGCAAGTGGCCGGCACCGAGCACGAGGCGAGCGACCTCGCCTCGTTCGAGTACCCGCGCACCCGCGCCGGCTGGGTGCGGCTCCTCTGGTACCAGGGTGTTTTTGCCGAGAGGGCGCTCGAGATGTCCAAGGACGGAGGTTGGGGCTACCTGCGCCGCCTGAAGGGGGCGTTGCCGCCGGCGGACCGGGGCGAACTTGCGCGGAAGCTCGTAGAGATAGAGCCGAGCTTCAGGCCGTGGTTCGCGGTGTTCGGCCGGACCCAGCGCCCGGCGGGCGAGCCCGGGTAACCGGACCTCACACCACCATGGCCAGGTCTCGGCGCAGCTGCTGTAACACCAAGCCGAGGTTGGCCCGGGCGTCGGCGGGGCACTCCGACAGCAACTGCTCGGCCCGCGCCAGCGCGGCCTCGGCCCGGGCGTCGTCGCCGAGGCTCATGGCCGCCTGGGCCAGCGCGAGCGCGCCCTCCGCGGCGAGGGCCGAAGGGAGCGAGAGCGCGGCGATCTTCTCGTAGAGGTCGAAGGCGGTGGCTCCGTCGTCTTGCGACGTGGCCAGGTCGGCGGCCGCCAGGTAGTGCGCGTACGCCGCCTCGTGGGCGCCGCCCAGCTCGAAGTGCTCGGCGGTCAGCGCCGAGAACGCGAGGGGCGCGTGCTGCTCGAGCCAGGTGGCGATGCGCAGGTGGAGCACCGGCCGTTCACCGTAAGGGATCATCCTGAGCACCCCGTTCCGTAGCAGCTCGCTCTGGAAGCGGTATTCGATGTCGCCGGGCACGGAGGAGACGGCCTGGGCCACCAGCATGTTCTCGCGCACCAGCGCCAGCACGTCGTTGGCCGCCGACGGACCACCGAGTTCTCGCAGCAGTCCCTCCCATACCGCCTCGCCCGCCAACGCCGCGTTCGCCAGGAGGCGGCGGTGGTGGACCTCGATCATGTCGAGGCGGGCCTGCAGCAACGAAGCGAGGGAGCCGGAGAACGACTCCTCCGACGCCACCGACAGCGCCCGGCCGAGCTCTAGAACGTAAGCGGGGACGCCGCCGACCTGCTCGACGAGCCCGGCGGCCGCCACGCGCATGGCCGGGCCGGCGACCTCGGCGAGCAGCCGCAGGCTGTCCTCCAGCTTCAGTGGCGGCAGGTGCAAGGCCGCGGGGTGGGAATCGTCGTTGAACCTGCGCGCCGTGCGCAGGAGGAGCAGCGGCGCCTGCGCCTGCGCCAGCAGGACCAGGAACTCGTGGAGCGCCGGGTCGCGCGGCTCGTTCTCGACGACCAGCACGAGCGGCTCGACTTGGCCGTCGGCCCCGGCGGCAGGCCGCTTGCTGAGCGCCAACAGCAGGTCGCGCCAGGCGAGGCTGGTGCGGTCTACGCTGCGTCGCTCGATCCGCTTCCAGGTGGTGCGCGGCTCGAGGTCGAGGCTGGCCAGGATCAGGCTGTGCCAGCGGCGCTCACCCGGCAGCAGCTCGTCGAGCTGGTGCTGAACCCGCGGGGCAGCGCTGCGCGTGTCCTCACCGACGCGGATGCCGAACACCTGGTTGCCCAGTGCGGCGAACCCGAACTCCTCGCCGGGCGACGGCTCGAACCACAACGAGCGCGGCGCCGGGTTCGAGCTGCCGAGGAACTCCTTGATCAGGCGGGTCTTGCCGTGACCGGCCTCTCCCACCACCCACACCTCATGCGCCGTGCCCGTGGTGGCGACCTCGTCATGCAGGGCCCGGAGCCGCGCCAGCTCGGCCGCCCGCCCGACGAACGCGACGTGGGCGTAGGGGTCGGCTTCGTACTCCGTTTGCGCGACCAAGACCTTTGCGGACGTCACGTTGGGGAAGCCGTGCAACACGATCGGCCCACTGGGGCGGTACCTGAGGCGGTTCCGCGTGGAGCGGAACGTCTCGGGGCCCACCCACACCTCGCCAGGCTCGGCGGCCTCCTCGAGCCTGGCGGCCAGGTTTACGGCGCTCCCCATCACCGTGTAAGACCGCACGCGCCCCGACCCGACCGCACCAGCGATGACGATGCCAGTGTTCACGCCCGCCCGCCCCTTAAGCGGTAAGTTGCGTGCCCTGCCCACTTCCTCGATGGCGGCGAGGCTGGCCGATCCCGCCAGAACGGCCCTGAGCGCGTCGTCGGGGTGGGAGTGCGGGGCGCCGAAGAGCGCCATGAGGCCATCCCCTTTCAAGGCGTCGACGTAACCGTCGTACGACTCGACCACGCTCGTCACCACGGTCAGCACCTCGTCCGCCAGGTCGCGCATGTCCTCCGGGTCGAGGTCCCTCGTCAGCCCACTGAAGCCCGACATGTCGACGAAGAGCATGCTGACGCGCCGCCGTTCACGCGCCACGCTCTGCCGGCCCAGGCGCACGCCGCACATGCCGCAGTAACGCATGCCACTGGGGTTGGCGGCACCACAGGCTGAACAGATCATGAGCTGGCCTCGCGCTTTCTCGGGCGGCGTGCGGGGTTGACGTAGGTGACCATGAGATTACCAGCCCAGGAGCGGCGCGGGGTCTATGAACGGGTTGCCCGCGCTGGTCTCGCGTTGGGCGTAGAACTGCAGCACGTCGGGCCGTGTGAGGGTGCCCCCACCCAGGTAGCCCAGGACCGTGCCCTGCGCCACCGTGTCGTAGAGGCCCACCAGCGGTTGGCGCAGGTTGACGTACACGCTGACTATGCCGTTGGCGTGCTGCAACGCCACCATGTAGCCGAAGTTCGCCCCGAGGTACGTGACCGCCTTGACGCGGCCCGCCTGAACCGCACGCACGGCGGCGTTGTTCATGGGCGCCTGGATGCCGAGGTAGGAGTTGTTGCCCTCGCCGAAGCGGCTGATCAGCTTGGCGCCGTCGAACGGCCGCACGAACCCCGACGTCAGCGGCGCCAGTGGTGCCGCGAGCGCGTCCGCGCGGCTGCGCGCCAAGTCGGCCTGCCGTTCCAGCTCCAACTGTTTGTCGCGGTCCTGGGCGTACTCGGCGGCGGCGGCACGAGCCCGTTCCTCCTCCGCCCGCAGGCGCGCGATCTCGTTGGCCCGTTGTTGGCCTAGATCACCGAGGCTCTGCTCGAGGCGGTTCTGCTCCTCGAGCAGCGCCTGTTGCTGGACGAGCTGGCCGGCTCGCGTCGCGTTGAGCTCCGCCACCACGCTCTCGAGCCGCTGCCGGGTGGCCTCCAACTCGGCCTCGGCCTTGGCAAGTTCGGCTTCGGCCGCGGTGAGTTCGGTGATCTGGCTCTCCAGTTGGGCCTTGGCCGCGCGCTGCTCGTTCAGGACGGCGTCGAGTTCGTTGATCACGTTGGCGTCCTGCTCCGCCAACAGCCCCAGGTAATGGTTGCGCACCCGCAGGTCGTGAAACGAGTTGCTGGTGGTGAAGGCCGCCGTGAGCCTCTGCCCCCGCTGCTTGAAGTGGCTAAGCAACAGCGCCTGCACGCGCTCGCCGATCTGCGCCAGGCGCGTATCGAGCGCAGCGATCTGAGCCTCGGTCCCGGCCTTCTCCGTTTCGAGGGCGTCGATCCGGCCGACCAGCTCCTCTCGCTCCCTGCGCTTGGCCGCGAGATCGTTGCTCACCCTGTCCCTCTCCGCCAGGCGCTTCTCGAGCTGCGAAGCGGTCTGGCCTAGGGCGGCCTTGATGGCTTCGAGTTCCTGATTGCGCTTGGCGAGGAGCGCCTGGTAGCTCTGCAGGTCATGCTCGATGGCCTCCAGCCCGGGGCTGGTAAGCGCCACCTGAGCGGATGCCGGCGGCGCCAGCGTGAGCGCCGCAGCCACCAGGGCGCCGAGGAACAGCAGGATGACGGGGCGCTGCACGCGCCAAGTGTAACCGTGGCCGGTTAAGGGCCCTTGGTCGCCGGAGTACGTGCGAGCCATGGCGGTGTGCGGCCTAGTTCTCCTCGCGCAGGTGCTGGCTCACGGCTATCGCGCTACCCACCAAGCCCACCAGCATCGCCAGGAGGGCGAGCAGCCCGGAGATCCAGCCGAGCAGGGCCGGGTCGCGAACGAACGGCACGAACGCGAACTGTTCGGAGAGCCGCATGACCGCCACCTGGTAGGCGGGAATGGCCAGGCCGAGGGCCAGCACGGCGCTGATGAGCCCCAGCAGGAACCCCTCGAAGAGGAACGGCAGCCGGATGAACCCACGCTTCGCGCCCACGAGTCGCATGACGTCGATCTCTTCCTTGCGCGCCGTTATCGCCGCGCGGATGGAGTTGACGATGGCGAACAGCGCGGCGCTGAGCAGCACCACGATGAGGATGGAGCCGCCGATGCGCAAGACGTCGTTGAGGGCGAGGAACGTGGCGACCGCGCCGCTCGAATCGTCGACTTCCTGTACTCCCGGCAACTGCTCGAGCCGGAGCCTGACGAGCGATGTCTGCGCCGGGTCGTAGAGGCGCAAGTGCAGGGTGTCGGGGAGGGGGTTCTCGACGAGGCCGGCCGCCCTCTCGAGCGACGGCAGGTCGGCCACCATCTCGGCCAGGGCCTCGCTCTTGCTCACGAAGTCGAGGCGCTCGACCTCCGGCCAGGCGCGTATCGTCGCCGTCAGCTGCTGGACGTTGGCGCCGTCTTGCAAGTAGGCAGCCACTTCGAGCTCGCCCTGCAGGCTTGCCAGGGCGTTGTTGAGGTTCACGGACAGCAGGCTGAACCCCACCAGGATGGTGAGCGACAGCGTCATGGTCGTGATGGTCGAGACGCTGGCGACCCAGTTGCCGCGGATGGCGCGCATGGCCTGCAAGAAGGCGTACATCATGCGCGCGACCTTCCTGCCGCTGAACTGGCCACGCCCTGTCGGGTCACGGGAGCAATATTACCTTCGACGATGCCGGGCCGGGTCAGAGCAGCGCGATGACGGCATCGGTGAAGCTTGCTGTCGTAGCGGCCCCGCCCAGGTCGGGTGTCAGTTCGCCGCCCTCGAGCACTGCGTCGACCGCGGCGTCGACCCTGCGCGCGGCGGCCTGCTCGCCCAAGTGGTCCAGCAGCATCGCGGCCGTGAGGAACGTGGCCGTGGGGTTGGCGATGCCGCGTCCGGCGATGTCCGGCGCGCTGCCGTGCACGGGCTCGAAGATGGCGTACTTCTCGCCCACGTTGGCGCTCGGAGCTATGCCCAGGCCACCCGTGAGGCCCGCCATGAGGTCCGACAGGATGTCGCCGAAGAGGTTGGTGGAGACGAGCACGTCGAACGTCGCCGGTGCGCGTACGAGCTTCATGGCGGCCGCGTCCACGATGATGTCGTACGTGTCGACCTCCGGGTACTCCTTGGCGACCTCCATGACCGTGTCGAGGAAAAGCCCCGACGTCAGTGGCAGGACGTTGGCCTTATGCACGACGGCCAGGTTCTTGCGCCGGCGCATGGCCTGGTCGAGCGCCACGCGGGCGATGCGCTCGCTTGCCCGGCGGGTGACGACGGCGTCCGCGATGGCAACGTCGCCGTAGCGCCGCTCCTTCTCCACGTAGAGGCCCTCGGTGTTCTCGCGCACCATGAGCATGTCGATGCCGCGAACGGCGCCCGGCACCGGCCGGGAGCGCGCGGGCCTGAGGTTGGAGAACAGGTCGAGGGTACGGCGCATGTAGCGGATGGCGCCCTGATGCCCCTCCACTCGTTTCGACGGGCTGGTGAAGGCGCCGGCGAGGGTGGCGTCGGCGGCGCGTACGGTCTCCAGGGTGGCGGGGGGTACGCTCGTGCCGCGCGCCTGGAACGTTTCCCAGCCCGCCTCGGCGACGCTGAACTCGAGCGGCAGACCCGTGGCTTCCAGTAAGCGGCGGGCGGCCGGGATTACCTCCTGACCGATGCCGTCACCGGGTATCAAACAGATGCTGTACATGGAGTGTCTCCTCAGGTTGCGCCAGCTGGCGGGTGGCGGGCCGGCACCTGAGGTGGCCCTGGGAAGTCACTGCTGAGGTCGGGCCAGGCGCACGTGCCGCCGGTCGTCCGGCGAAGCGGCTACAAGCTAACACGGCGCGCGGCGGGCGCGGCGCGTTGGTAACATGCAAGGCGATCGAGGTGTGGGAGTGACGACCTTGAACGGCCGTTTGGGAGATGGCGTGGTTGCCAACGTGTTGCAGTACTTGCAGCTCAGCCAGGGCACGGGCTGCCTGTCGCTCGTGCACCCGGCGCGCCGCCATGGTCAGATCTACCTCGAGGGCGGCAAGGTCGTCTGCGTCGAGGCGCGCCCCCTCCACGACCTCGCGGCCCTGACCGCGCTCCTCGAGTGGCGCGAGGGCAGCTTCACCTTCCGTGCCGGGGTGACCGCGCCGCGCCGCAGCATGAACCGCAACGTCGACACCGTTCTGCTCGAGGCCACTTACCTGGCCGATGCCGGAACGCTCGAGGGCGCCCCCGGGGCCGGCCCGGACACCGTGCTGCGCGTTGCGCCCCACCGTGATCTCGACGACTCCGTGCTGCTATCGCTAGGCGCGTTGCACTTGTGGCGCTACTTGGACGGCACCAGCAGCTTGCGGCAGCTAGCCGCCAGCTCCGGCAAGTCGGTCGAGTCGCTGGTGAAAGCGGCGGACGAACTCATCGAGCACGAGTTGGTGGAGTACGCATCGCTCACGGTGGCAGATCCGCGCTTCGCGCGCGAGGTGACTCGCGAAGCGGTCGACCTGTTGGGTCCGGTCGGCACTATCGTCGTCGAGGACGCGCTGATCGAGCTCGGCGTCAGCGGCGAAGCGTTGCCCACGGGCCTGGTCGACGAGTTCGTGTCGGAAGTCGTGCGGGCCTTCCCCAGCGGCGAGCGCCGCCTGGAGTTCGCCAGGCGGATGGGGGAGCTTAGGGGTATGTTCGCCCTCGACGCCCAGGAACGCGGGAGGAAACCTTGAACTATGTCGTCTTGGTCTTGGAGCCTTTGCCGAGTGACCTGCCCGAGGTCGCGGAGAAGGTGGCCGCCGGCCTACCCATCCCTCCCGACAAGGTCCTGAAACTGCTCGAGCGGGCCCCGGGGCCCGTGACGCGCCCCGTGCCCGAGCGCGACGCCAGGAAGGTCCAGCGCGTCATGCTGGCCGCCGGACTGGTGGTGGAGGTGCGAGAGGGCAACGCGACGGGCCCGGCCGTGGAGTTCGAGCCGGAAGCGTCCATCACCGACACCTGGGCAGCGCTCGAGGCGGCCGTGAACGAGGCGGCCGCGGAGGCTGCCGCGGCGGAGGCGGCCGCCGCGAATGAGGCTGCTGGGGACGAGGCCGGTGGGGACGACACCGGTGGGGACGAGGCCGCTGGGGACGCTGGGGACAGGGCCGTCGGTGACGAAGCCGGCGGCGAGGAGGCCGCAACGCCGGATGAGAGCGTCGCGGGCGCCCACGGCCGCGACCCGAGGCGCACCGAGGACCGCGGCCGCGCGGCCCCCGTCGCGGGTCAGACCACCGTAGCTCCGCCACGCGACCCGGCCTTCACCACCCTGGTGCGTGAGCCGCCGGCGCTCGAGCGTACCGGGCTGCGGCGCCGAATCGCGAGCGCCGCGACCATGCCTGCTCTCCTGACGCTTCTGGTCGCCCTGCTCGCGGTAGCCGTGACCGTCCTGCCCATCCTGCGGCAACAGGAGCAGCAGCGCGTGGCGGGCGTGGCCGAGGCCGTG
>JACDJA010002283.1_pt1 | contig 14017 bp, 15 predicted proteins | sample 7449241 | NCBI WGS metagenome assembly JACDJA01 (sample SAMN14253289, study PRJNA609438) | sludge metagenome | isolation source: initial anaerobic sludge | collected 2018-12-20 | reverse complement strand
TATTGTTTTGTCATATCCAACAGAGAGAGAGCCACCCAGTACCTGTATGGGGTGAGTAGATAATCCATTGAGTTGTAATCCCCAGTTTTCATCAATAAAGGCTATGGAACCATCATCAAATTGAAACTGACCACTGTATGGAATAGCTATACTACCATCAACTAATAAGATCCCACTATTAGGTAATATACTAATATCCCCATCAGTATTAGAAATCTCTGAACTAGCACCACCAATATCTATAGCAGCCTGTGGTGAATCAGTACCGATACCAAGTCTTCCAGTACTCATATCAAAGAAAAATTTAGAACTAGCTGCAGTAGTAGCCCCCAATACTAAATCATCAGTAGTTGAAGAAAGATATGTAAAAGTACCACCATCTGTCCATAGGGAAGTAGCTGTTGCGTTTAGTTTCATAGCAGCACTACCAGTACAAGCAGGATCCCAATATATATCTAAGGTTGGATATACACCAACAGAGTATATACACCCCTCACTATTTGGTGCTAAATCACCACTACTAGGAGCAGAAGCAAAAGGTTCAAAATATGCAACACCATTACTACTAAGATGCAAATCCCCCTTGTTATCTATCTTTAGTACCAAATCACTACCCTTGTATCCTTCTAAGATATTACCCGTACCATCTTGTATTAACTTTAATATTGTTCCTGTAAACGTACCAGCATCTGCTTTAAAAGAAACAACAGGCCAACCATCAGCACCACTGTAATTACTGTAAACAGAAAAACCAGTCTTTTGAGAAGCACCATGTATCCATGCTCTGTACTCAGTCCCACTATCTACACCGTAATTAGAAAGAGTAGCAATACCACTAGTTTCTAAAAACTGTGCCTCTGTAAATGACACAGCATCCAGACCCCAAACATAGCTACCATCTGGAAGCTCTACCCATGTTAAATTACCAGCATCATCACTTTGCAAAAAACCATCTTGACCAGTAGAAGGATGTGCAGTAGGCCATGAGTAAACTAAATCTCTAATTCTAGTAATATTACCATTGGTATCTACCCTAAACTTAGAACCGTCCCCCACTGAAAGTAGTGCAGAAGGACTACTAGCACCAGTACCAATACCAACATATGCACCACTACCTGGAGATATTTTAATATTTCCTGTCGCAGATATTACTGGATCTGTAACTCCAAATATTAGGTTACCACTGGAATCTAGTACAACTACTTCATCAGCACTAGGTACTTGAGAAGGTGCAAAACCTTTAATTGTGTCTGCATTTAAAGCATATGCAGACGCAGCTATTCTCTGTCTTGGACTCATCTCTGAATCACTACCTACAGTAATACCAAGATACATTTCATTGTTTTCTGCAAATACAGAAGTAGGTATAGCAGAACCACAAGTACTACCAAGTATTACATCAAAAATACCATCTTGATCAGGAGTAATTGAACATGAACCAGTCCACAAAGCAGTACCACTAGTTGGTACATTGTAAAGTCTAAATGTCATTGAAGAAGAGGAGGTAATTGGTGTTTCCGAGAGATCCGTTATTCTACCTTGAAAAGAGAGGATACCCGGAGCTGAAGCACCTAATACTAAGGAGTCTATACTGCTTTCCTCTTTTAAGAAATCAAACTTGTTATAGTTGTTACCAACATATCCTCCTACGAAACCTAGTGAAACAGAGAGGAAAAAGAGAAGAAGTACAAACAGTGTTATCTTCTTCTTAAAGCCTTTTTGTTGTAACTCAACTGGTTCCATTAGACTCGAATATATCTTAATCTAGCCTATTAAAAACCCATACCAAAAATGGGCAGCATTTGGCCTTATACCAGTATAAAAGGGGGAGAAGTACATGTCAATTGTATTCTACCCCCTATAATTGCTTTAAGCTTGAGGTTCTTGGATAGGTGGTGGAGTTGGTGCAGAAGCTTGGCTTTGCATCTCCATTGCCTTTTTAATTATTTGTTTTTTGTAAGACTTTACAATCAATACTATTAGTAATATCAATACTAATATTGCAGCTCCAGCTATTGCTATTTCTTTAATAGGAAGAACCCAGAATGTAAGCTCACTAGAGACATACTTGTCTGAATTCTCACCATAGTTAAGAGTTAGTAATGCACTGTATCTACCTACTGTTAAACCATCTCTCTCCCACTGTTCTGTGAACTTTCTAGAGGACTCTGGCAGTACATTACCACCTGCTTCATTTACTACAAATTCATCTACTACTTTACCAAATATATTACTAATCTCTATCTTTCCAACAGGCTTAACATGGATATTACCAGTGTTTTGAAGAGATATTTCAAAATCTACAGGAGGATATTGATACATATCACTACCTGTTTTAAATTCTGTAATAGTAGCAGACTCCGTAGTCTCTCCCGCTATTCTAACAAGCATAATGGAACCAGATTTGGCACCTAGTGCTACTACATTACCACTATCTGTAGGATCAATTGGTTGATTACTTAGAAGTATTGCAGCATATCTACCACCAGGTTCTGCATCTAATGGTACATTAATTGTAAAAGGTAATACTACACTCTCTAAAGGTTGAATCTCTAAATTGTTAACAGCGATTGTAACCCACTGTGCAAGAGAGTATGTTTTATTCTCTTGGTCATCTTCTATGAATTCTTGTCCTCCATCTTCTCCTAATGCCTTAAATGAAAGAATCTGTGGATACAGAGTAATACTCTTTGTTTCATTTAGGTTAGTGAATTTAATAAAATCACTGTATGAGCTACCTGGCTCTACTGTAATCTCTAAGACTGGAGGAGAAACTCTTAATTGTAAACCACTCTCTTGAGCACTGATATCCTTTACAAAAAACATACTTAAACCAAAGACCAAAAGAAAGGTTAAGAGTTTAGTAATAGGCAGATTGTTTTTCATTACCTTAAAAATAAATTTAATATTAATAGTTAGCAGTCACAACTATTGTAGCAACCTGAGCATAACTACCTGCAGGTGTAGCACCAGATACTGATGCTAAATGGCACATAGTTGTCACATCGGAACTAATAGGGCCAGTAGCAGATGCAAACCGTTGAGCAGATGTACTTAATGCAGATGCTGGTTGTGAAGCACCAGTATCATTATCTGTACAAGCAGTATTTTGAACAATTGTTTGACCTGATTTAGAGGTACCAACTCCATACTCCTCAGCTCCTTTTACTACTGTACCACCAGCAGCATTAGCAATTGAGTTAACAGAATTTCTTAATTCACCATCAGCAACAATAGTTGAAAGATATCCATTCAAAGCATTCGTTGAAACTGTTACATTGTATTGACAAGTCTGTATATATGTAGAAGAAAGAACTCCAAGTGCACATGTATTAGAACTGATTACAACATCTAATGTAGGATCTACAGAAGCTGAGATATCAATCTGATCATCAGACACTATCACTACAGCAGCGCTACCTGTATCACCAAATGTTCCTGTAATACCGATATCATATGTACCAGCTGATGCAGGATTGGTAATTTGGTTTATACCACCCGAAGCATGAGTACCAATTAATACTCTTACACATCTACCTGCTGCAATCTCACCTGTTGTTGCATTTGTTGGAGCAGTGAGGGTAATTGTACCAGCACCATTATTAACAGCAACCCCCCAAACAGAGGCTCCTGCTGCCGATGCTAATGTTTTACTTGTAGGTGTACCTGTACAAACTCCAGTATCATATACAAGTAAATCGATATCTCCAAAAACAATATTAGTTAAACCAAAATTAGGAGAAGCAGTATTAAAACCTAATACAACTGTCTGAGATGCACTATTTACACCCGTAGGTGTTACAAATTCAATTGTATGATTTGCAGCAACACCCTGCTGTATTCTACTTAATGTATCAGATATCCCACTTAAAAATCCTGCGTTTGCATCTTTAGTGAAATATGTAATACCAATTGCAAATACAAAAATGCCTAGTAATATTGTAGGTAAAAAGAAAAATTTGTTTTTCATATGTGATTAATAATAAATATATCTATTTTAATTTACCGATATAAGATTTCTAAGTCAAGCTTTTAGGCTTCTTTCTTAACAAAAAGATTATAAAAATTAAACATATTAATATGAGAGTACCCAAGAGATAAATATTGATATATACAAAGTAGAAAGGATTACTACTAGTTAGCACTTGGGCATTAACATCTTCAAAATACATATCATATATATCTACCTGTGCTTTGTATACACCAAAAATAGACTTACTCTCCCAAGATATTAGGCTATCACCAGTATAGAAACCATATTCGTCCATAATTACACGAGAAGACTGAGCGAGAATATTTTGTGGTACTAATTCTCTAAAATACTCTTTTTGAGTAATAATGTTTTTAATTTCTACTTTACCAAAGGATTTAATCTTTCTAAAACCAGTATTCTCAATCTCTAGTTTAAATTTAATAGGATTAAACATATTGAAACGATTACCACTAAACTCCTTAACTTGAGCTTGCATCTGAGGAAGAGCTCCATCCATTACAGAAATAAGCAGGGGTATTTCTATTGCACCAGATACTGCGGCTCCCCTCTGCTCTTCACTTGCTTTCTCTAGTGCAACAGTAAGGTAGTAATCTCCTAAACTTACATCTTCGGGAATATCTACCACTATCTTCACTTTCTTTTCTGTATCTAGTTCAAAAGAGAACTCGTTAGGTTCAAAAGATATCCAATCTAGAGCAATCTCATCATCCATGGAGGATGCAAATCTACCATACTCATCTAATATGTTTAGACCATATACCTTAAGTGTATATGGTTGACCTCCTGTTCCCCTTAGTACTATCTGATGCTCTATTCTTTCTCCTGGTTTACTCTCTATTTCTAATATTGCAGGGAATATCTGAAAATCAATGGTATTAGCATATATACCTTCCTTGCTTAGAGTAAGTATTAAGATTAGTATGAGTATTTGTAATATATATTTTTTCATATTTAAAATGTTCCCGTGCATCTAAAAACTATACCGTTACCATAGTAGCCAGAATCTTGCATAGACCCAATGTTAACTTTGTAATACAGTCTTGCAGAAGAGCTACGGGTGACCCCACTATTTTGCATAATAGGTTGTGGATCTTCACCATTAGATATATCTGCAAATTGCTTATACCCACTTGTAAAGGTAGCATCTGTTCCTACTAGATTACTCATTCTATACCCAAAACCGTATGTAGTACTTAATTCCCACATACCTGCTTGAGTGTATGTAATATCACTATTATCCCCTACAGTATCCTCTATATACTGTCCAGGTGTATCAGTATTCTCTAATCTCTTAGTCTCATATACAGTCACCACATACCCATGTGCAGCTCCAGAGCTTACTACTAAGTCTGTATATGCCATCTGTGGGACATTGTTCACAAGTGAGCTAAAATTAAAACTGGTAGGTGAATCTATAGTAAAACTAAATGGTATTAAACTGTAGTAATATCCAAAACCAGCTAATATTTTGTAGTTTTCAGAAGTATATACATCTGTTCCTAACTGTCCTCCTGTATCTATCATATAGAAGGATTCAGATGAGGATGTATCCGCAAAGTTATTAATACTTCCCCACCCTAACTTAGCACTTTCACTGATAGCTTCAAATGAGTATGTACTGTTAGATGAGAGTAATACTAAAAGAAAAGATATTAGTAAAAGCGATAATATGTAGATATTTTTAAATACTTTTGAACTTTGGATACCCTTAATCATATCTACAGTTTATCACAACTATCTCTCACGAATATATTTAAATATGTTAAACTAAAACGTTAATATGTTTTTTAAAATAAATATGAGTAAAACAACTGATGCCTCAAGTAATGCAGTATATGGATTAGGGTTCATAGGAGCTGCAATATATTACATATCTACAGCAACTACATTTTGGATAGGGGTAGTAGGTTTACTAAAAGCTATGGTATGGCCTGCATTCCTAGTATATGAACTTTTGAAATATTTAGTAGGATAAAAATACAAGCCCAAGAATCTGATACAATATAATATCTATGAATGCTATTACAAAAAAGAGAAGCCTTGGGCAATTCTTCACCAAAAATCATTTTTGGTTAAAGGCTCATATCCTAGATTTTATCACTTCTACGAACCGAGAAACTATAGTAGATCCTTATGCTGGAGGCGGAGATTTACTGCAGGTTGCAAAGAAATTGGGCTTCAGAGAAACAATAGGATTTGATATAGATAAATCGCTCCCTTGGGAGATAAATGATAGCTTAATTAGTATTCCCAAAATCAAAAACTCTTTAATTATTACAAATCCTCCCTATCTTACAAATTACAGCGCTAAGAGAAAAAAGATTTTTAATAACGTAAAAAAATATTTTGAATCATGCGCATATGATGACCTTTATCAATTGGCAATTGAGAAATCTATGGCAAGTAGTGACTTCGGAGTAATGATAATTCCAGAAACCTTTATCAATTCTTCTTTTCCTAAAAATAGATTACACAGTATTACTGTCATAGAAGATTTAATGTTCCATGACACAGAAACCCCGATTTGCGTTATCTGTTTTGATAACAAATATAAAAGCTTGGACAAAGTACAAGTATATAAAAATGATGAATACATAGATACCCTAGGCCATTTAGAAAAATTAAGGAAAAAGCCAAAAAAAAATACCTCAATAACGTTTAATTCTATTGATGGACAAATAGCATTAAGAGCTGTAGATATGACAACAATAGACAAAATGATTCAATTTATGGAATCTGAAGAACTAAACTATGATAGAAAGAATATAAAAATCAGCTCAAGATTAATAACTTTAATAGATATGGATATCGACAGAGATCTATTGCTTCCCGTTATCACCAACAGCAACAGAATTTTACAGCAGTATCGCAATGAAACAAATGATCTCTTACTTTCTCCTTTTAAAGGTAATAATAAAGAAGGAAGAAGAAGAAGAAGATTAGATTATAAAACTGCGAGGGCAATACTCGAAGAGTCTATAGATAGTATTTCTCCGGAACATAAATTGTTTTAGTAAGAATTAATGATAGATAATGTAAAACTTTTCGAGAAGTGTCTAGAAAATAAAGAACCCTATATTGACGAATATTATATAAAAGCTTCTAATGAAATAATTTCTGCAGATCCAAAAATTCCAAATAATTTAATGCTTGCTAACATACAATTAATCGAAAACATCTCTGCATATAAAGTAGCTATTGATTCTAATAACAAAGCAATGCAGGAGTTCGCAATAGAAAAAATAATAACTGCACTAAACACCTCTGGTATAAATTTCAGCGAATTTACAAGCTACTGGGCTATAAAAGATATGTCATATACAGTTTACAAAAAGACTTTCAATACAGATGAATTAAAAAAGGAGTTCTTAAAAAACATTCTTCCAGAATTTATTAAAGATAGACATTCTACATATCTATCTCACGGATACAGTGCAAATAGCCTTCAGGCAATAAAAGATTCAAAAGCTCACAAAGGAAATGGTAATGCAGGGTTATCAAAACTTCAAAACATACTTAATAAGAATGGGTTCGCCCATCTATATACAAACAACCTCGTAGATTTTCTCTCAACAGACAAGCTATATATCTTTCCTGACAAAGGAGACCAAGGTGTTTTCAAGGAGATTCTTAAACATTTTAATATTGATTTCCAATGGTCCAAAAACCACGAAAAGAAGCAGACAGATTGCCTCTTTTCTCTGAACAACAAGATCTACATAGTAGAACATAAACATATGAAAGAATCTGGAGGTGGGCAAGATAAACAGATGTCTGAAATTATAAACTTTGTCTCCTACACAGATCCAAATGTTTCATACATCTCTTTCCTTGATGGTGTATACTTTAATCTCCTTGCAGACCAAAATATCAAAGGCGGAAAACCTTTCGAACAGAGAGCTAGTATTTTTAACAACCTAAAAAAGAATAAACAGAATTATTTTGTTAATACCTATGGATTCCAAGAACTACTTAACAATCTTGCTTAATACAAAATATTGATATACCATACAAATATTAAGATGTTCTAACATACATATGATATTACTCTTTGGTGAACCCTTACTCTTTTACTTTGGTATACTTGCTTTAATATTCTTCATATTACAAATGATATTAGGAATATTAATGACCAAAGGACACCCTAAGCTATTCAAATATCACAAGATAAATTCAATAGTACTCTCCATAGTTGTATTAATACATGTAATATTAGCTTTAATACTGTATATATGAAAACAACAATAATAGTGGTAATAGCATCTGTAATACTAATACCAGTAGTAATATTAATATCACAAATACTACCAGCAAAAAGTGATGGACAGCTCTACTCTCCAATACAACAACCAGAAGTCAAACAAGAAAGAGAGCACAGTCCAAAAACAGTACACATCTCTATAGTAGGATATGCATACTCACCATCACAAGTAATAATAAGCAAGGGAGATACTGTCATATGGACCAATCAAGACAGTGTTAGACACGATATAAATGGAGATGGTATAGAAAGTAGCCTACTTTCAAAAGGTGAAACCTTCAGTATGACATTCAATAAAGCAGGAACATACAACTACATATGTACACCGCACCCATATATGAAAGGTTCTGTCATTGTTGTAGAGTAAGTATTAATATACTGCCAAATTGAAGACGTCCCCTACCTCTGGCAGTGAAGCACCAAACTCTCCACTTACAAATTGAATTTGAGTCTTCTCTTCATTTAGATATTTAAACTGTAACTTAATCTGATCTTCTAATCTCAGATCTATTCCTGAGAAAGTAAAGTACAAGTCACTACCCCTTTCTACAAAAGCACCACTCACAACAGTTTCTCCATATGGAAGAGTTACCTGCATATTAAACAGCTCCTTTTCTCTATCCATCTCAATCTTTAATTCCTTAAATCCTAAAAATGTACCATTCCCATCATACAACTCTCTACTGTTTACAAATGTATCTGCCTTCTGTACATCAACACTCTCTACTACAGGTATATCATCACTTTGTACCTGCTCACTCTCTACATCACTACCTTTGCAAAATGGATTCTCTACTCCAACAACTAGTCTGTCTGTAAAGAAAAGGAACATGAAAAGAGAGAGCATTACAAATACCATTGCCAAAAGAACAATATTAAGAAGTTTTGCTTTTTTAAATTCCTTCATATCAGCAGATTCCATGGCTTCCTCTTTTTGGATATCTACAGCTACAGTAGGAACAGATTCTACCTCAGTATTACTATCACTCTCCAGAGTCCCCTCCTTTGCTTTTCTTAGTTTTCCAAATTTGTCTTCCATATATTTAAGAAATAATTTAAGATATGTGTTCTTTGTAGATAGATATTACATCATCTTCTGTGCTGATTAAATAGTAATAATATTCTTTATTATGCTAGTATTAATCTCAAAAGGAACAAGAACAACTCTTTAACCTTCAGTACACTCATACCAAGTTCCCCTTGTTATTTAACCCTTAAAGACATACGATGTACAGTAATATATTTTTAAAACAAAACCAATATGAGAATATTCTCAAACGATAACGATAAATACTCAGGGAGAAGGAGAAGTAGATTTGATAGTGATAACAGGGGAAGATCAAATAGGTCTGACAGAGATTCTGTTACTATGTATGACGCAGTTTGTGATGAATGTGGTAAAGATTGTAAGGTACCATTTAGACCAAGTGGCGAAAAACCAATATATTGTAGTAGCTGTTTTGAAAAGCAAGGAAATGGTATACCTAGGGGAAATAGGAGAGACTCTAGAGACTTCCAAGATAAAGAAATGTTTAGTGCAGTATGCGATGATTGTGGTAATGATTGTAAAGTACCTTTTAGACCAAGTAATGATAAGCCAATATACTGTAGTAGCTGTTTTGAAAAGAGAGGTAACTCTCATGAAGGAGGAAATAGTCCTAAGAGTAATCTCCAATTAGATGAAGTAAATGAAAAATTAGACAGAATCTTAAAGCTTTTAGAGAGTGAACCTAAAGAAGAGATTGAAGAGTAGTCTTTACAATATTACGATATTAATTCTGTATAACTAGATACTACACTATCAGCTAAAGTATATACAAAATCATCATTCCAACCCTCATTTAGAATACCTACTGTAAACAAACCAGCACCCTTTGCTGATTGTAAACCGTAAAACGAATCCTCAAATGCTAGACATTCATCTTTACTAAATCCAGTATATTCAATACCCTTAAGAAAAGCCTCTGGATTTGGCTTACCCTTAATAACCATATTCCTATCAAACACAGTCTCAAAGTAATCAAATATCTTAAAATGAGTAAGCATTCTTTCTACATGCTCTGCACGAGATGATGTAACAACAATATTTCTTTTCCCACTATCTTTAAAATGTTTTAAGAATTCCTCTATACCAGGTATTAAGTAAACTTCTTCTTCTAACTTCTCTTCAATCAATCTCTTTTTGTTTTCATAGAAGAGTGTATTAATCTCTTTTGGAGAAAACTCCTTAATACCATGAACCCCTAAGTACTCTGTTAAACCATTCACAGAACCCCTACCTGATACATATTTCATAAAGTCTTCTCTAGTAAAATCTAGATTAAACATTTGCTTAAAAACAATCGCGAACGCATCTACATTCAACCTATCTAGATTAACTAATGTACCATCAAAATCAAACAGAAATGCTTTTGTATTAAGAACTTTTTCTTTTACTATCTCTAGACTAACTCTACTCTCTTTCATATATATGTATTTTTTAACTAATTCTTACATCTTACTATCTACCTCTCCCCCAATCAACCTTAGATATTAAAAGAGTGCATATCTAAGGGATATTTGGTATAATGGAGTTCATTTTAGTTGTTAAAAATATTAATATGCCAATGCTTTATACACAAACAGGGAAACAAATATGGTATCCCAAAGAATCTACACCACCAACATGTGGAGGAACAAAGCAAACACAAGAGCAGAAGCTCCAAATTAGACAAGACAAAACCATAGAAGCTACAGCAAGAGCTATGACCTTTGGATTGAGTGAAGAAGAGATGAATGAGGTTATTGAAAAGAATGCTCAGTGTGTAGAAATGGAACCTTCTGAATTAGAATCTCTTGCAAAAGGATATCTTGAATATATGGAGAACGAGAAGAATTCCATAGAGAGAGAGTAAGAATATATTAGGTGTTTTAGGTAATAGGTGGTATAATCAATCTTGTTTGATAGATTTAAACGAAATAATCGCCCAATTATCCATTAAGGTTAAATATTTTTATTTTCGGTTACCTCTATAAACTGAAGATAAAATTAAATATTTACTTACATGGAAAATAATTCCAGAAGAAATTACGGTCACAGTGACCGATACAATAGAAGAAGACCTTCTTACAGAAGCTCCTCATATAGTAATACTAGAAGCGGTGGTGGATATAATAGGAGAGGATCAAAGATAAATGTAAATCAACTAATAGCGAAAGCTGTATATGAAGATTTACCAAGTATATATGTACTAGATCATAATCTCTTAGAGTTTAATCTAACAAAAGAGCTTAAAAGAAATATTACATATAAAAAATATACTAGTCCTACTAAGATACAATATGAAGCAATACCTCATATATTAAATGGTAGGGATATATTAGGTATGGCAAGTACAGGCTCAGGGAAAACAGCGGCTTTCTTGATACCAATGATAGACAAAGGTGTACATGATAGAAGTCAAAGATTCTTAATTGTAGTACCTACTAGAGAATTAGCAATGCAAATACAAGATGAATTTATGCAGTTAGCAAGAAATACAGGATTAAGATCTGTATTAGTAATAGGTGGGAATAGTATGGGAGCACAAATAGGAATACTTAGGAGAGATCCCAATTTTGTTATCGCTACACCGGGAAGATTAAAGGATTTAACAGAAAGAAAGGCCATCAACCTATCAAAAATAAATAATATCGTTTTAGACGAAGTGGATAGGATGCTTGATATGGGTTTCATTGATGATATACGATTTATAACTTCCCAGTTAAGTGATAATAAACAATCTCTTTTCTTCTCTGCAACAATGAATAGAAAATCTGAAGAGATAGCAAATACACTACTTAAAAATCCAGTAAGGATAGAAGTAGAGAAACAATCTCCAGGAAAGAATGTAGATCAAGATGTTGTAAGATTAAAAGAAGGAGAGAATAAGTTTAATGTACTTTGTGAATATCTAAGTAAAGATGAATTTAAAAAGATATTAATCTTTACTAGAACTAAAAGAGAGGCAGAGAATCTTTCAAGAAAACTCTTTGACAGAGGAGTAAAAGTAAATGCATTACATGGAGATAAGAGACAAGCACAAAGATCAAGAATAATAGAAGCATTTAAGAAAGATAATCTAAATATACTAATAGCTACAGATGTAGCATCAAGAGGATTGGACGTAAATAACATAACACACGTAATAAATTACGATATTCCAGAAAACTACGATGATTACATCCATAGAATTGGTAGAACAGGTAGAGCAGGTAAGAAAGGAATTGCACTTACATTTGTTTAATATTGCTTTTAAATAGGTATTCTACAATACCATCTGAATCTAAAATAGGAGACTCATACTCTCCTATTTCTTTTTTTAATAACTCCTTAATACTGCTTTGTATTAAATCATACTTATTCCCTACATATACAAAGTTTGGATTCCTAAGCAAATATTCTACATTTCCCCACTCCTGATATCCCACAGGGCGAGTAAAGATTGCTTTCTTACGCATTTTTTCAATCTCAAGTAGAGTTGCTGGGCCAGGTTTAGCAATAATTAAATCTGAGATAGCAAAGAGATTTAATATACTAGAGGTATAACCATTTACCACAACATTACTACAACCTCTAAATACTTCAGAAAGGCTACTCTTCAATCCCTCATCTCTTCCGGTTAGAATGATAAATTGATAACCAGAAGATTTAACAAAATGTATTAAATTCTCCACTATCTCCCTAGTAGCTAATCCACAGCCAGTAATAAGAATTGTAGGTATATCACTCTTAAAAGAGTACTCATTAAAAATCTTTCTCTTAAGATGTGATATCTCTTCCTCTTTGTATTCATTAATCTTTCTTAAAGGGTAGTAACCTGATACATATTTACATCTATTACAGTACTTACCCAAAATTTCCTCAACCTCAGGTAAAGGACAAAATATTAAATCTGCATTAATATCAGCCCACCATCTTGAAACAGAAAGTAAATCAGGAATAGTAATTACATATTTAAAGTCTAACCTGTTTCTACACTTACTAAGTACTGTTGCTACAGGAGCATTGTTACATATAACTAAATCTGGTTTCTTCTCTCTTAACATATTTAATGTTGGCTTAACCAAATACACAGTATTTAAAAAGATAGATATTTTACTAATAACCCAACTCCTATCTATCAACCAATATCCAATATTAAAAAGTTTTTCTACCAACCTATACCTACTAACTAAGTAATAGAAATAATCATAGTTTTGAGTAAATTTAGAGAGTTTAAAAATATCAACAATCTCTATCTCTAGTGAAGAATCTTTTCTTAAAAAAGCATCTTTAATAGCTTTTGCACAAGCTATATGCCCTCCTCCTGCATCCCCTATCGCTATCAATATCCTCTTCATATATACCAGCATTAGACCAAGAAAAAACCTTAATTGCAAATATATTAGATATATTGATATATACTCAATATTTTGATTAAATGTACTTAGTGATAACTGCCATGAAAAAAAATATATTTAAATATACCTTTTTCTCCTTAATATTAAGTATGCTGTTGCTTTGTGGTCAAAATATATATGCCCAAGACTTACTGTATACCCCTCATCCTAACCTAGACTATGTTGCTGTTAACAATGATGTTGTTAGTAAAGAGCAAGAAGGTTTTCTTAAGATACACAAACAAGATACTGTAAAGATTGCTGGTATTGGTAGCTCTACTGACACTGTTAAAGTTTCTTTTGATGAGTATGAATATGAAGGTAATATAGATGAATATGGTAATTGGTTTGTACTTTTCTCT
>JACDJA010002279.1_pt1 | contig 14036 bp, 8 predicted proteins | sample 7449241 | NCBI WGS metagenome assembly JACDJA01 (sample SAMN14253289, study PRJNA609438) | sludge metagenome | isolation source: initial anaerobic sludge | collected 2018-12-20 | reverse complement strand
GTGTAATCGTAATCGGCGTATTCCAGTTTCAGATTCCAGCGCTGCCAATCGGCAACCAGATGGGCCGCGTAGGCGTGGTAGTCGCCTTCACGCTGATTCTGGCCGTACAGGCTACCGCGCATCAACGATAAACCGGGCTTGAGGGTCAAATTCTCGCTGGCTTTCCAGGTGTATTCCGCGCGCCCGACCACGGTATTGATGGGCTTGGCATCGGTGCGTTGATAGTTCGGATTACTTGGATCAAGCCCGTTATCAAACCCCACCACATTTTCACTGTAACTTGAAGTGCCAAATCCGTTCGGCTGGGGATTTTTGAGGAAAGCGGCATCAAATCGCCAGTTTCCCAGATCGTACGTGGTGCTGAGCCCGAGTTGGTAATTGTCTTCAAACCCCGCGTAAAACAGGGAGCTGAAGTAATAACTGTTCGAGTTGAACGGCAGATTACCAAAAGGCACCTTGACCACCCCGGCGCGCACCAGCCAGTTGGGGGTGAATTTATACCCGACCCAGGCGTGATGGATGACCTGCATGTAGTCGTAATAACGCCATTCGGCGGAGAGAATCACGTTATCGATCTGGCCATCGAGGTTCAGGCGGAAGGTATCAAAATTAAGATCACCAGTGGTATTTCTGGAATTTTGATTGAACTGCTCAAGGGTGTAATTGAACCGGACTGCGCCACCGACCTTGATCGGCGCTTTGTTCTTTTTCGCCACGGCATCTGCCACCGTTTGAATCAGCGACTGGTCGGTCTGACTGGGTTTTGTGGCATCGGGCTTGTTTTTTGCCTCTTTGGCTGATTCTGTCTTGCGCCCGGTTTCTTGCTGTGCTTCCAGCGCTGCATTTTTGGCTCGTACGGCGGCAAGTTCTGCCTGCATGGCCTTTATCTGCGCCTGCATGGTGGCCATGGCCTTTGCCATCTGATCGAGTTGACCCCGATCATAGGCCGGTGCAGCGGGCGCGTCGGCAAGGCTCATGTGCGGCCACCCGGCCAAACCGCCAGCGCAGACGAGTGAGTACAAGTGAATCGAATTTATTTTCATTGAGTTGTTCCCGGTAGCAGGTTCTGATCAGATCAACCCGATCAAGAGTCGAAATAGACATTGCGACGTTTTTTCGAGTTGTTCTTGAACCTTAATTCGTGACGAACTTAATCAGAGGCTCCCCGATGGCACGCATTCGATCGGATCTGCGCGCGGCATTTGTGGTGTCGGACAGCGCGATTCCACAAGTCCGTAGCACAAATAATTGATCGTGGAAAAGTCAAAATAGCATGATTTTTTGCTTGTTCTGAAAATACTCAGGATGGCATTATTCTGGGGCTAATTGACCCCAAACTAACAAGATTTAATATGCGGGTCAAGAAGCGAATTGATTTTAAGCCTGCGCTTTTCTATGGTTATCATCTGGGGCGGAAGCCAGAGATCGCTCCATTATTGCGTTCCATTTTGGCTAAGATTAATCTAAATCAGGGCATGAGTAGCCCTTGATCATATTTGGTGGTTGGTTAATCCTGTTTCAGGGGTTTTCGATTGGAAAAACCGCTATATCCGTTGAGATCGGGCACCGCTTGTCGGTCGGGCTAAAATATAGCAACTATTTGAAAGTAGTTAGTTTTCTCTGTGGCGCATTCATAATATAGCTCAGAATTTGGAGATGATGATTCTTCCAGATCATCGATGGTTTCTCGATTCATATTCCGGCCATCTTCTGATTTCGACTGTTTTGGCGCAAAGTATTTGTCTGGTCTATCCTATCCGATAAATCGATGGAATTTCCCTATAATTGATTATGTTCATTGAGTTGAGGCGAGATTCCGGTTTGAATTGCCCGGACAATCAGGTTAGGGTAATAAGCGCTCCCGTCCATTTGCGATTCGCGCCTAGAGTGATCTCAAAGGAATAATCTCTAAAATGAGGAACGCACCCCATGTCAATGAGTGCCCCCAAGAAGGTGAACAGCACACTGTTAGCCCCAGTGTTTATCCCATCGATAATCGTCATCACCCTGCTTGTTGCAGGCACGGTGGCCGATCCTAAGCTTGCAGGCGATGCGTTCTCGTCAACCTTGGCCTTTATTACCAATGACTTTGGCTGGTTCTACATGCTGGCCGTGGCCTTGTTCCTGATCTTTATCGTGGTTGTTGCCATCTCACCCTGGGGCAAAATTAAACTCGGCCCGGATCATTCTGAACCCGAGTACAGCTTTTCCGCCTGGTTTGCGATGCTGTTTTCCGCAGGCTACGGCATTGCCCTGCTGTTTTTCGGTGTGGCAGAACCGGTTTTGCACTACGCCGACCCGCCGGTCGGTGATCCGCGTACCATCGAAGCGGCCCGGCAGTCGATGCAGATCACCTTCTTCCACTGGGGCTTTCATATCTGGGCGATTTACGGCTTGGTCGGACTGGTGCTGGCCTATTTCGGTTTCCGTCATGGCTTGCCATTATCCATGCGCTCGGCACTTTATCCGCTGGTGGGTGACCGAATATACGGGCCGATTGGCCACACCGTGGATGTGTTTGCCGTGCTGGGCACCATGTTCGGTATCGCCACGACTTTGGGCTTGTCGGTGGCGCAGCTCAATGCAGGGCTCAATTACCTGTGGCCGAGCGTTCCGGTCAATATTACGGTGCAGATCATCTCGATCGCCCTGATTACTTCATTGGCCACCCTGTCGGTGGTGGCGGGGATGGATGCGGGTATCAAGCGTCTATCGCAGTTGAATATGCTGCTGGCCATTACCCTGATGCTGTTCGTGTTTGCGGTCGGTCCGACCGTGTTTATTCTCAAAACATTCATGCAAAATACAGGCAGTTATTTGTCCAACATCGTCGAGCGTTCGTTCAGCCTCGAAGCCTATACGGGCGGCAAATGGATCGGCAACTGGACGCTGTTCATCTTTGGCTGGACCATCGCCTGGGCGCCCTTTGTCGGGTTGTTTATCGCTAAAATCAGTCGGGGCCGCACCATTCGCCAGTTCGTGCTGGGCGTGATGGTCGTGCCCACGCTCTTTACTTTTTTCTGGTTTTCCGTGTTTGGCGACACAGCGCTCCATGCCATCATGATGGATGGTTATACGCACCTGATTGATCAGGTGGAGCAAAACAAGGCCATTGCGCTGTTCAAGCTGTTCGAGCATCTACCGCTCGCATCGATCACCTCGTTCCTGACGATCATCCTGATTGTGACCTTCTTTGTGACGTCCGCCGATTCGGGCGCGTTGGTGGTCGATTCGCTCGCCTCGGGCGGGGCGATGCATACGCCCGTTTGGCAGCGCATTTTCTGGGCGTCTGCGCAGGGTGTATTGGCGGCAGTTCTGCTTCTAGCCGGCGGCCTGTCGGCGTTGCAAACGGCGTCGATCACTTCGGCCTTGCCCTTTGCAATCATCATGTTGATTGCAGCCGTTGGCCTCTGGCGCGCACTGCAAATCGAAGGATATCGTGAAACGAGTTTGCGGCACCACATGAACTCCGGCCGACATAATCGCCTGGGCGATTCAAAACATTGGCAGAAACGTTTACATAACCTGGTTGATTTCCCATCGAAAGAGAATGTGACCCGATACATCGAAACCACCGTGGCCGAAGCGCTTAAAACCGTTGAGGCAGAGCTCAAAAAGGAAGAATGGCCGGTTAAGCTCACACAGAATAAAGCGCTTTGCCGCTATAAACTGTCGGTGATCAGTGGTGATGACATGGCCTTCGAATACGAGGTGCGACTGCGCGGCTTTGCCAAGCCAAGTTTCGCCTTTCCGGCCATTTCAAGAGATAACGATGGTGACGATCAGTATTATCGTGCCGAGGTTTTCATGCGTCGTGGTGGCCTCGCCTACGATGTTTATGGCTACGAAAAAGACCAGATCATCAGCGATGTGCTGGATCACTTTGAGAAATACATGCACTTCTTGCACACCACGCCTGCCATTTTGCCGTGGAAAGTGGTGGATGATGAAGAGGGCGAAGCCCCGGGCGCGAAATGATTTGATTCATCACGTCGTGACATGAGGTGCGCACGATGCGCACCTCGGACACTATCCAAACGAATCCAGAACGGATTCGTTTTTTTCGTTCAATGAAGTAAATTCAATATGTTCAGCACCGTCATTACCATTCAATCCCTGCTTCTGGGTATGGCCATTTTGCTTGCCGGTTCTGGCATGTTGTCGACGCTGCTTGGACTTCGGGCGCAGCAAGATTGCATGTCTACGGTCGTGCTTGGCGTGGTCATGTCTGGCTTTTATCTTGGCTACATTATTGGTACTTATCTTTTACCATCCTTGATCCGTCGAGTGGGCCATGTGCGGGTATTTGCAGCGATGGCCGCCCTTTCCGCTGCCGCCGCGTTGTTACATGGTCTGTGGATTAACGAATGGCTCTGGCTAGGATTGCGCATCATCAGCGGCTTCGCCATGCTCGGGCTATATATGGTGATTGAAAGCTGGCTTAATGCCCAAATCAACCACTATCGAGGGCAAATCTTCGGCATCTACATGATGGTCAGTTTGCTCGCCCTTGGTGTGGGGCAATTTCTGATCGGTATCTACGGTGTCAGCGGTCTGGCTTCATTCATGGTGGTCGCGCTCCTGTTCGCGCTGGGCCTGGTGCCCGTCGCGCTGACCCGCGCCACCCAACCGGTGCCGATTAAAGCGGCTCGATTGTCTTTTCGAGCCATTTATAAAAGTGCGCCCACAGGGTTGGTCGGATCGTTGTTGTCTGGCACCGTTACGGGCGCGCTTTGGGGACTGGCTGCTGTTTTTGGCGCTCATATCGGCCTTGATGCCGCACGTGCCGCGTTATTTGTGGCCTTGCTCATTTTTGGTGGCGCGTTACTGCAATGGCCAATCGGAAAATTATCTGATCGCTGTGATCGTCGATGGGTGCTCGTATGGCTGGGTGTCGCGGGTATTTTGTCGGGCGCGTTAATGATTGGAGCCACGTATCTTAGCGCCGCGGAGGAAATCATCCATTCGCCGGTACGTTGGGTGCTTTGGGTTGGCGGTCTGTTTTTCGGCGGCTTCGTGTTTTCGATCTACTCTATCAGCGTGGCGCAAACCAATGATCGATTAAGCGCGGATCAGGTGCTGGATGCCACGCGCTCACTGCTTCTGGTAAATGGCTTTGGTGCCCTGTTCGGCCCACTGATTGCCGGTTTGTTTATGCACTGGTTCGGCCCCAATGGCCTTATCGGCTTTGTTATGCTGATTTTGGCCATTCTGGGCGCATTCACGCTATGGCGGATACGTGTCGATTTACCTGTGCCCGAAGCCGAACGGGGCGAATTCGTCGTCACCACGCGAACCTCCGCGGTGGCCGCTGATTGGGATCCGCGCACACCGGATTCGCCGGAGGCAACACCCTAGGTAAATGCTGATTTATTCCATGGATGGAATAAATCAGCATTTACCTAAAGTCTGACAGGCCCCTGGTTTTTCAAGGCAACGGAGGAGTCAACATATCCAAACATGTCCGGAGCGATCATATGCCATGCACGTTTGTGTTCCGCACGCTGCACATGTGAAATCTGATATTGTTTTTTTAATGCTGAAATTTAGCCAGCGGCCATTTTTCAAATCCACCGGGGTGTTCAAAACGGTAGGGAAATGCCAGATCCTGAAATAGCCTATTGATGTGCCAAAGGGCCTATTAATGCCTGAATTCGTCCCCCTTCCGTTTGCATTTGCACCCACTCATGTATGACAAATAAGGAATTGTGTCGTCCGATGAAGAAATGGCTAGCCTTGTTGCTCATTTTGCTTCTGGGTAACTCTGCCCATGCCGATCTGGCTCTGAATCAAACTGACCATACGTTGCCTTTGGCTGGTCACTTGGCGATTCTGAGTGGCTCCGAAGGGGTGGACTCCATTGAAGCGGCCACCAGACAGGCCGATCGGTTCAAGCCACTGGCGAGTAATTTTATTGGCGGTTTCGGTCGTCAGCGGGATGTGTGGCTGCGGTTCACTCTGCTGTCGACTGACGCGCAGCCAACAAAGTGGGTGCTGCGGGTGTTGCCGACTTATCTGGATCAGGTTGATCTGTATCAACCCGGTCCACAGGGATGGATTGTCACCCACAGTGGCGACACAGTGCGGTTTGGTCTGCGGAAAATGGATGATCGAGCGGTATCGTTTTCATTGAAGCTGAACCCGAATCAACCGCGCACTTTTTATCTGCACCTACGACACGCCGGCGCATTCAACGCCTACCCCATGCTTTACACGCCCGCGCAGTATCAACGGCAGCTCTCGCTCGAAGACTTGTGGCTGGGTGCGTTTTTTGGCGTTGCCGTATTGTTGCTGCTGATTCATGTGGTTTACTGGGTCACGCTGCGCGAGTGGGTTTTTCTTGCCTTCGGTGTGTATATCGCCATCCGCATCGTGTACTTCTTTACTTATGACGGCTTGACTTACCAATGGCTGTTGCCGGATCACTCCGAACTGGTCCATACGGCGTTGCGTTTTTCATTGGCTTGGGTAGTCGCCACCATCGCGCCGATTTTGGTGCAGGTGCTGGATATGCGACGGGACTATCCGAAGTTAGCCAGGATCGTTTGGCTCTTGGGCGGATTGGCGGCGATTTTTTCGATCACGGTATTCACCGGCCAGTTTGCCGCGTTCGGTGGCTTGCTCAGCCTCATTGTCTTGTCGCTGGGGGCGATTGGCGCCGGCGTGGCCGCGCTGCAATGGCGCCAAAATCGCCCGCTGGGTACGCTGATTTTGCTCGCGATGGTCATTATGCTGATCGGTACCGCCGTGAGTGCACTGGCGTCGTTCGGCATATCGTCCGGTGCGTTTTTGGATTTATACGGCGGGCAGATTGCCTCACTGGCTACATTGCTGGCGATTCACTTTGCCGTGACTCAGCGGGTGGTGCTGATCAAGCGGGAAAAAATCATCAGCGAGCAGGCGGTGCGGCTCGCGAACGAACGCACCGCCCAAGAGCGCGCGGCACGGCAAGAGCAGGCAGACTTTTTCGCCATGCTGTTTCATGAAATCAAAACCCCGCTGGCGGAAATCGCCTCCGCCGCCACCGTACTCGAACAACTCGATGATGGTACGAAACAGGAAACCGGCAGCCGCTACGACACCATTCACCATGCCGTCGAGCGCCTGAATTTGATGGTGGAACAAAACCTCGCGCGGGATCGGCTGGGGCTGGAGGAAATCCATCTATCCCGCCAGGAAGTTGATTTGAACGAACTGGCGCGTGGCGTACTCGATGCCTTTCAGATTGCGCATACCCGTCGTCTAATCCTCGATGCGCCAACTGTGATCCCCACGGTACAGGGCGATCCGGAATTCCTGCGCGTCGCCTTGGCCAACCTCATCGACAACGCCATCAAATACTCACCAGCAAACGGTGAAATTCGCGTCTGCCTGTCGGCAGAGCCCACGCGGGTGAAACTCAGCGTGCAAGACCGTGGTGCCGGCATGAGCGCAGAGGCCGTGGCGCGCGCCTTTGACCGCTACTGGCGGGGCGCAGCTGCCGGAACGATCTCCGGCACCGGCTTGGGGTTGTATCTGGTGCGCCGGATTGCCCAAGCCCATGGCGGCGATGTCGCGATCGAAAGCACACCGGGGCAAGGCAGCCGCTTCACCCTCAGCCTACCCTTGGCCTCGTCATGAGCGCGATTCGCTGCCTGGTGGTGGAAGACAACCCGCGCCTGCGGGCAGACCTGGTGTTCTACCTCGTCAATTGCGGCCTGTGCGCCGAAGGCGTGGGTGATGGCCATCAACTCGATCAGGCAATGAACGCTGCCGAGTGGGATGTGATCGTGCTGGATCTGGGGCTACCCGGTGAAGACGGATTGAGCATCGCCCGCCGCCTCGCGCCCCGCGCGGATCTCGGGCTCGTGATTCTGACCGCGCGGGATCGACTGGAAGACCGCCTCGCCGGATGGGAAAGTGGCGCACAGGTATACCTCGTCAAACCCGTGCCGCTTGAAGAAATCGCCGCCGTAGTCAATGCCGTCCACCGCCAAATCCAGCGCACGACAGCCACCGAAGAATCGATCTGGCGTTTCTACCCCGAGCGCCGCGAACTCATCGCGCCCACCGGCACCGTCATCACCCTCACTCACCGCGAACGCTTGTTGCTGATGGCATTCAGCGATTCCTCGCAACGCTGCATTCCCCGCGACCTTGCCCTCGCGCAAGATGCCGGAGCCGCACTGGACACCTTGATTCATCGGCTGCGGCGCAAATTACGCCCGCACGGCGACCCAATCCGCACGCTCTACGGCGAAGGCTTCGCATTCGACGGCGACTTGCGCTACTTCAACGAGACAAACCTGGACTAATTCTCGACAGCGGGCTTGCTCATTCGCCCATACGCGCTGCCGTTTCCAGCGGCATAACCCACGAGCCAGCTCGGGCAAATGCAAAAATGTTGTCAGAATTCAAAACGCCCACCTTGTTAGATTCCTCTCACTGATCACGGTACCCACCCGATTCGAGTCACCCCAAGCCGACCGCTGAACCGACTCTGCACGCTGGCACCGCGATCACACTGAATCCATGAATGTTCAAGAGAGAGGGAGCAATGATCCACCGTTTTCGTATCGACATCGTCAGCGCGTTACTGGCTATGACACTCGGGCTCACAGCCTGTGGCGGAGGCGGTGGCTCACCCGCATCAACGCCCAGCCCCACGCCAAGCCCCAGTCCGGCACCAGCACCGACTCCGACGCCTGCTCCGCCACCCGCTACCTATACCATTGGCGGCTCCGTTACTGGCTTGGCTGCTGGCGATTGGGTGGTGTTGCTCAACAATGGCGGCGACAACCTCACGGTACATCAAAGCGGAAGTTTTACCTTTAATCAGCCATTAACCAGCCTTGCCAATTATTCCGTGACCATCGGTCAGCAACCGGTGGGGCAGACTTGTACGGTCAGTCAAGGTTCCGGCACGGTGGCAAGCAGTAATGTGACGAATGTGGTCGTCAATTGCCGCAACAATCCCGCGCCAACACCATCTCCGACACCATCTCCGACACCGACACCGACACCGACACCGACACCGCCTCCAACACCTGCCACGCACACCTTGGGTGGCGGCATATCCGGCCTTCATACCGATCAGACTCTCGTCATCCAGAACAATAATGGCGATACCCTCACGCTCAAAGGCGCCAATGGATTCATCTTCCCCACGCCGCTGGCCGAAGGCACGAGTTATGCGGTCACTATTGTCCAGCAACCGGTCGGCGAAACCTGCAGCATTGCCGATGGTAGCGGCATCATGGGCACGAGCGACATCACCTCGGTATCGATTGGTTGCATCGTCAATCTGCGCACGATTGGCGGCAGCATCTCCGGCCTTGCGAACGATCCCACTCAGAACATCACGCTGCAAAACAATGGCGGCGATGATCTGTCCCTCAATGGGTCATTCGGGTATACCACCTTCCAGTTTTACACGCGGGTGCAAGAAGGCACCCCGTACGATGTCACCATCAAAACCCAGCCATCTAACCAAATCTGCACCGTCAGCAACGGCAGTGGCATCGCGGGTAGCACGAATGTCACGAATGTCGCGGTGAATTGCCAAACGCATGGGCAGGTATCCACCTATGCGGGTTCCACCGCCGCCGGTTATGGCGATGGCACGGGCACGCAGGCCATCTTCAGCAGCCCGTTTGGCGTGACCGCCGATGCGCAGGGCAATCTGTTCGTGGCAGACACGGTCAACGATGTCATCCGCCAAATCGCCCCCGGCGCGGTGGTCACCACGCTGGCGGGTAATCCGGGTGTGCCGGCGTATCAGGATGGCACGGGCAGCACGGCACTGTTCCGCCAGCCCTATGGCGTGGTCGCCGATGCCCAGGGCAATGTGTATGTGGCGGATACGGCCAACCAGCGCATCCGCAAGATCACGCCGGATGGTGTCGTCACGACCTTTGCGGGAAGCACCCAAGGCTATCTCGATGGCCAAGGCACGGCAGCCGAGTTTGGTACCCCCTTCGGGATTGCCATCGATGCGCAGGGCAACCTGTATGTGGCCGACAGCGGCAATGAGTTGATCCGCAAAATCACCCCCAGCGGCGATGTAACCACCCTCGCCGGTACGCAGGGTACCTACGGCGAAGTCGATGGCACGGGCTCGGCGGCACTGTTTTTTAACCCGATCGGCATTGCGGTCGATGGCCAGGGCAACGTGTTCGTCGCTGATTTCGGCGGCTCGACCATCCGCAAAATCACGCCAACGGGCGTCGTCACCACCATCGCCGGCACCGCAGGTGTTGCGGGGAACGCCGATGGCACGGGCACGGCAGCGCAGTTCAATCAACCGGCAGGGCTTGCCATCGATGCCGCGGGCAATCTGTATGTGGCCGATTCCGGCAATAACACCATCCGCAAGATCACCCCGGACGGGGTCGTCACCACGCTCGCCGGCTCCGGCACCGCGGGCAGGCTCAATGGCGTCGGTACTGCCGCACAGTTCAACCGCCCGACCGGTATAGCCTTCAACCCGGTCACCGGCACGCTGTTTGTCGCGGACTGGGGCAATTCGCAAATTCGCCAAGTCGTGCCGTAAGCGCTTGAGAAAAACCATTTTCCCGGCGCATGCGTCGGGCTGTTTGATTGATAGACAAGGAGCAAGTAAATGTTGATGCAACGAAGTTATTTAACCGCCAGTGCGCTGGCGATCAGCATGGCGTTGGCCGGTTGTAATGGCGGGTCGTCGAGCAGCGCGCCAACACCGACTCCAACACCGACTCCAACACCGACCCCAACGCCGACTCCAACGCCAAGCACCTTCACCGTGGGCGGCAGTGTCTCGGGGCTGAATAGCGGAAATACCTTGACGCTACAAAACAACGGCACCGACACCCTGAGCATCAACAGCACCGGCGGGTTTACCTTCCCTACCGCGTTGGCATCAGGCAGTACCTACAATGTCAGCATCAGCCTGCAACCATCAGGGCAAACCTGTACGGTAACGAATGGCGCGGGCACGGTGGACACCAGCAATGTGACGAATATCGGTGTGAATTGCGTGACCATCACCCACACGGTCAATGCCGCGATTAGCGGCCTGTCCGCGGGTTCGACAATGACCTTGCAAAACAACACCACGGATAGCCTCACGGCATCAGCGGATGGCACTTATCCGTTCAGTCAGAAAATTGCCGAAGGCGCGACCTATGCCGTGACCGTGGCCACCCAACCCACCGGGCAAACCTGCTCGGTGAGTAACGGTAGTGGCACGATGGGCACCACGGATGTGACCGCCAGCGTCAGTTGTGTGAGCACGCCTACGCACTCGGTCGGCGGCACACTGTCTGGGTTGGCGCAGAATGCAATTGTTCAGGTGAGCCTGAATAATGGCGGAAGTTCGACAACCGTGCCCTTGAGTGCGAATGGTTCGTTTACTTTAAGTGACACCGTCGCCGAAGGTTCCAGCTATGCCGTGACGATTGCAACAGCAAATCAGCCCAGCGGGCAAATTTGTGGCGTGACCAATGGCACGGGCACGATGGGCACCACGAGCGTGACCAATGTCGGCATTGCCTGCCAAACCGCCGCCTACAGCACGGTGTATTCGTTTGGTGACAACTCCAGTGCCTCCGAAGCAGCCAACCCGCAAATTGGTGGCTTGGTAGCCGATGCGAGTGGCAATCTGTATGGCACCACGCCGTATGGCGGCTCGGGTGGCACCGGCGCCATTTTCAAGCTCACGCCAAACGGTAGTGGCGGCTACAACGAATCGATTCTGTTTGATTTTTACGCATCGGGCTACAGCAAACCGATGGGCACGATGGTCTACGATGCTGCCACCAAGATGTTGTACGGCACCGCCTCCACCGGCGATAACACCATCGGTCAGCAGGGTGGCGCAGTGTTCAAAATCAGCGCGGATGGCACCAGCGGCGGGATTCAGGTGGTACATGAGTTTTTGGGTAACCCGTCCGATCCCTCGGCCGATGGCTACACCCCCGAAGGCGATTTGGCGTTTGACGGCACCTATCTGTACGGCACCACCTACAACGGCGGCTCAACGAACGAACGGGGCTGCGTGTACCGCGTCAAACCCGATGGCAGTGGTTATATGATCCTGCATCACTTTAATGGCAATGTGAACAACGATGGCTCGAATCCGCAGGGCGGGGTGATGCTCGACCCAGCCACCAATACACTGTATGGCACTACGCCCTATGGCTGCGATACCTCGGCCTGCAACAGTGGCACTGTATTCAGCATCCATACCGATGGCACCGGCTACGCCGTATTGCACGGCTTTACCGGTGCCACTGGCGATGGTGCCAACCCCTATGGCGATGTAGCGCTGATGGGCAGCACGCTGTACGGCACCACCAACAATGGCGGCAATGGCTACGGCGTGATATTCAAGGTCAACACGGATGGCTCGGGTTACTCAAACTTGTATTCGCTCGATCCGAGCACCGATGGCATCAATCCGCAAGCTGGGCTCTTGGCGCACGGTGGCATGCTCTATGGCACCGCCCTATCGGACACAGTCAACAGTGCCGGCACAGTGTTCAAGATCGCCCCGGATGGCACAGGTTTTACCGTGCTGCACCCCTTTACCTTCAACCCCGATGGGGCCAGCCCGCTAAGCCCGATGATGTTTGACCCAGTCAGTGGCTTTATCTATGGCGAAACCCGCAGCGGTGGCGCGCATGGGATCGGTTCGGTGTTCAGGGTGGCTCCATAGCCCTGAGCGTGTGACGAGTTCAAGCGAGTCGCGGCGCGTGCCCGACTCGCTTGTTTGGCTTCGCTCTGAAGCCTTCGCATCAAAGCATTCTCGCGTGTTTGCAGCGCCATTTTCAGGCTGGCGGGCGGGTTCCCGTTTGACTTGGGTGTGCTTGTAGATGCCTTGGATGATTTTTGATGGACTCCAGAGCGTTTTCTGATGAGCGGCTCACAGATTGGTTTCTGTAGTCATTGATCAGAGAGCACGGTTTGCTCTTGTTTTTGTTGGGTGATTCAAAATGATTGATTCTTCATCACACAAACCCGCCACCTCGATGAGCGCAGAAGAGGTTGCCGATTTTATTGCCAGCAGCATCCCGAATCGTCGCTTCGGGTTTGTTGCCCGGCCTGTTTTCGTGCAAAAACTCGATGAGTTTGGCACACCGAGTCTCGCCGTCTTGACGTCGGAAAGCGATCAGACGCTGACCATTGCCGGTTTAATCTCGATGCAAAAGACAGACGATGTGTATGTCCATGATGATCATGCACCCGAAGGCACCCGGCTGATCTGCGGTACGATTCTGCACGTGCGCTCCGGGCTTCGTTCATCGGACAAAATAAAAGGGATGCAGCTGCTTTTCATCCAGAAAAATTCTTTTGAGCATGTTTGAACAGCATCTTCCTTGCGTACTTCTAACAAGTGACATAAAAGCCTTTTCTTGCAGTGCTGATTAGGCTGCGGATATCGTCGGCGTACTTGGATGCTGCTCACGCAGATCGGGCAGAAACAGCGCAATCACGCCAATCAAGGGTAAAAAGCTGCAATAGAAAATCAGGGTTTCGATACCGAAATGATCGGCAAACTGGCCGAGCAGGGCAGCACCGATACCCGCTGTGCCGAAGGCAAATCCGAAGAACAGCCCGGACACGGCGCCGATCCGGTTCGGGAACAGTTCTTGCGCGTACACCACCATGGCAGGAAAGGCGGACGCCAGCACGAAACCGATAACCAGCAGCAGGATCGATTGCGCTTCCAGCCCCATGTGCGGCAGCATCAATGTGAAGGGCGCAACCCCCAGAATCGACAACCAGATGACGCGCTGACGACCGATGCGGTCACCGATCGGCCCGCCAAGCATCGTGCCCGCCGCCACGGCAAACAGCAAAATGAACAAGTGCAGTTGCGCGGATTGAACCGGCAGGTCGAAGCGGTGCATCAGGTAGAACGTCAGGTAGTTGTTCATGCTGGCTAGGTACAGGAACTTGGAGAACATCAACGTCAGCAGGCCGACCAGGATCCACAAACGCAGCGAACGGGACAGATCGACCGGCGGCAGATGGCGTGCGGTTTTGGGTTTGCGGTGTTGAACGGTCGCCCAGCGCCC
>JACDJA010002278.1_pt1 | contig 14041 bp, 11 predicted proteins | sample 7449241 | NCBI WGS metagenome assembly JACDJA01 (sample SAMN14253289, study PRJNA609438) | sludge metagenome | isolation source: initial anaerobic sludge | collected 2018-12-20 | reverse complement strand
TTCAGCGAATCTGACACCCTATAAGAGAAAAGCGAAAATGTCACCCTAATGGACAAGGTGACATTGAACAACAAGGAACAGAAGCGATTGATAGTGCTCAACGAAGTGTTGGCCGGGCGGCTGACCGGGCCGGCGGCAGCGTCAACATGCCCAGCAACAGGAACAGGAATAACTCGAATAGCTATGGTGTCATTTTCCCTTTTCCCTTAGCGGTGTCATTGTCGCTGATTATCAACATCAGAGGCAGCAACTCATTTCTACCCGCATTTACTCGCTGTTTAGTCGCTCAAGAGGCACGCAAAGATATGGCCGCCGGGCAACTTCCGATATAATCATCGTCAATTCGCATCACAAACCGATTGCGGCAGGAGGCAATTATGACGGCAAATCAATCGCTACTTTCCGATGAGGAGCGTCGGGCACTCGACGGCATCGCGATTTCCCGTCGGGACATTGAGGGACAACGCGCCGCGGCGCTATTGGCGATCGACGCCGGCCGGAGCCACGCCGAAGCGGCCACCGCCAACGGGCTGACCGAAGGGCAGGTCAACTATATCCTGCGCAAGTTTCGCGACCAGCGGTTACAGGCGTTCCCGGTCGCGTCGATTGAGCAACCGGACACGGGCAAGACCAAGTTGGATGCCGATCAGACGCAGGCGCTCCTGGATGATCTCAACGCTCGCGTGGCCGAGTTGCAGCAATTGCTGGACCAGAAAAGCGTTGCAACAGACCCGTCTCCCTATTCGCCCGCTCGCTTGCTGGCGATGATCCGCGACAACGTGCAAAAGCTGACCCCGGAAATGCAACTGGACGTGCTGCGCAACTTCCAGGGAATGTCGGCCGAGGAATTGCTCGATCTGGAAACGTGGAAGGGGCTGGCCTACATGATGACCTATTCGGCTCGCTTCCAGGCCGAACAGATGCGCGGCAAAATGGCCGACACGATTAACCAGGTCGTGCCCGAGCCGATCCAGCCTGGTCGCCTGTGGCAGATGGGTAAGTCGGGCCTCGATCGCCTGACACCTGATTTCGCCAAGCAGATCCTCAGCACGTTTCAGGGCGCCTCGCGCGAGGATTTGCTCGATCCCAACACCTGGAAAGGTGTGTGGTACATGATCACCTACTCGTTGCAGTTTCAGGCCGAACAACTGAAACAACGCCTGAGCGCCACAGACGACACACAATCACCGGAGTGAGGGCGCGCTTATGGCAATCTATCACAGCGACACCCAGCTCTACTCCTGCTTTCAGACCCTGTTCAGCCGGATCGAAGAGCACGACCCGCGAGCGGCCGAGGCACTGCTGAAGGCCTCACTCGCCATTGCTTTTATCTGTACCGCCCCCGCAGCGTCAATCACCATCAACGCGCGCAAGGCTCCGGTCCAGTTGGTCTACGGCCCGACAGATGTAAAACCCATAGTGGAAGTCGGGCTGACGGCCGACACCCTCCACTGCCTTTTGCTGGGCGATATCCGCCTGACGAAGGCCATCGGCAACGAGCGCGTCACGCTCAAGGGGCCTATCTGGAAGACCTTGCCGCTGGCCGACCTGTTTCATCACGCCCAACTCCTCTACCCTGACGTTTTGCGGGCCAACGGGCTGTCGGCGAGTTGTCCTGAACCGATGCGCGGCTGAGGCGGCGCGTATGATTGAGCACTGACCGGCAGTAACCCACCTACTCGGGATGGGCATTAATCGGGACGTTCTCTGTTCTTTTTTCTTGCCGGGGTACAACCCGCCACGCGGGTTGTGGAGTGTACTGATGTCGGTCACTTTCCCAAAACCTAAACTCATACTCGTTCACGATCAGGTATGGCGAGATCTGCCGTGAGACACGCGCAGTCGAACGCCGTCGATCGAATATCAAATGCCTTGAGGTTGACGGCTCTCCTGACTCTCGGCGTGTACATGACGCTAATGCTGGGCACAAACGCCGCGGCCACCGGCATTTCTATTTCATGGTCGCCCATCCGACAACTGTTCCTCAATGGTGAACACAGCAGTGTCAGTTTGATCGTCTTCCTGCCTGTTCTCTCTGTCGTCTCATGGTTGGCCTATCGTCGATGCAGCAACACACACCGCGAGATTATTTGGGGGCATTGGGGGTTCGTTCTGCCGATAACTCTATTGTGGGCAACGGCAATGCTCAATGTTTGTGGTCGAGGAAGTTGCGACCTGGCCGGCCTGTTGCGTCTGATAGCGCTGTTCTCGCACGTGGCATGGGTATATTTGTTGGTTATCAACGAGCGATTCGACTGGTTCTGGATCGTAGTGGGTATCGTTTCCGTCCAGGCATCAGTTGCAGTTGTACAGTTTGTTACACAAGGCGATTTAGGATTGATGTTTCTGGGCGAACCGGCTTTGGACCCGGCCGAGTCCGGGATCAGTATCGTGATGCGGGACGGTGAACGATGGCTCAGAGGCTATGGCCTGACTACCCACCCAAATACGCTGGTTCGTATCCTGTTGCCCGGTTTTTTCCTGTTGCTAATCGCCATGAGACAACATCCCTCGCGCCGGTATCAGGTTGTCGGGGCAGCGGCGTTCGCCCTGACATATGCCGGAATCCTGACGACCCTTTCTCGGTGGGGGGTGTTATGTTTGCTGCTCGGGTTGGCAATCGCCTCCTTACCCGCCGGTAAAGATATACGCCATAAAACCCGCTCGCTGGTTTCCGGAAAGCGAGTTAGCATCATCCTGTTGATCAGCCTGATCACCGTCGTTTTCATCGGGAAATACGGCAATACGATCACGGGTCGTGTGATCAGTCTCGACACGCCAACAGAGCAACTTTCGATATGGGAGCGGCAGCGCGATACAACCATCGGTCTCGATCTGCTTCAGCGAAATCTATTGCGGGGTATTGGGTTTGGGCATTATGCAAAAATGGCCCAGATCGAAGATGTCTGGGCGGAGATCGTTCACAGCGTACCCTTGTTGTGGGGAGTTGAGTTGGGTATCGTGGGATTGTTGCTATGGTTCGTTTTGCTGGTCGCGCCGATAATACGCCCCGGTTTGCTGGGTCGATACTCATTCCATACCGGTTTGTGGTTATCCTTCTGGCTGCTCGGGTTACTGGATACGAAGCCTAACCCGCTTGTCGATGTGCGGAGCGCTTTATTGACCGGATTTGTAGCTGCCGTCGCAGCTCTCAGTTTCCACGAAGACCGGGCAAGGTCGGCTGTGAGATTGAATGCAAACCAGAGTGAGCGTTCGTTAAATATCTGACCCCACTTCTGTCGCTGTAGGCTAATTTTTGCCTCCCTGGTGGTCGATCTTGTCTCTGCAGAATAAGATTAAGCTCGTTCTGCTATTTGGATGGAAAAATGGAAGATACAATTGATCTGGGACCTTTCATCTCGGCACTGGTTCGCTATTGGTGGGCCATTCTGGGAGCTATCATCGTTGCTGTTGTAATAGCCTTCTATCTATACTCCGGTCAAACTGCTTATCAGGCAACCAGCTGGGTAGCGATCTCCGAACCCAGTCAAAGGTTGATTTTTGATCCGCGTATAGAAAATACCCAGGAAGTCGATCTGCTACTGGACTCTTACCCGGAGCTGGCGCTTACAGACGAGGTGTTGAGTCAGCTGTTGCCGACGGCGTCGGAACAAACCGCAGGCAAGATCAATACCCTAGATGCCTTGCGCGGGCTGCTGAGAGTAGAGCGAGGTGACGCGCCGAGATTGATGCGCTTCTCGGTCAAGATGGAAGACCCGGAATTGGCGGCCGAAATCGCCAATTTGTGGGCCGAGCAGTTCACAAAGATAGTCGCTGATATTTATCGAAATCCCGGCGGTCAGACGGACTTTTTCAGCGAACAATTGTCAATTGCTACCGCCGAATTACAGGCGACCGAAGACGAATTGACTGTGTTTCAGGCTCGCAATCCTCAGGATATCGTCTTTAACGAATTGACATCGCTTAAAGAATTACAGACGGGCTATCTGTCCGAACGGAAAAACCTGACCCTGCTACTTGGCAATATTCAGGCATTGCGCTCCCAGCTTCTGTCAAACAACTCCCCAACTATTACCTATGCGGACCAGCTAACAGCCTTGACGCTGCAACTAAACGCTTATGACACGACCAGCGGCCTCCCTACCGCTCAACCCCAGTTACAGATCAATGCCGGCGGAGATCTGACTACAAGTGATCGCGCCTTGCAGCTGCAACTGCTGGACAACCTGCAACAGGCGGTCGAGGCCAGGCTTTCCATCACGGGCACGCAACTTCCCGAGTTGGAATCGCAAGTACTGGCCCTTCAAAGTGAATACCAGGCGCTGATTAACGAATACGATCGGCTCGCTCGCCGGAGAGATGTGGCCAAGGAAACATACATCACTCTGGCTCGCAAACTCGACGAGGTAAGGATCGTTTCTCAGGATACAGGAAGCACCGTCCAGATCGCCAGTCGAGCAACGGCGCCGACTCAGCCGGATCGCAGTAATCCGCTCCTGTTATTCGGAGCGGCCGCATTCCTGGGCGCGCTGATTGCGGCTGCCTGTATCACAGTTGTCACCTGGCGACAGTTACGGGCAACACCTGCATCCTGAAGGGTTCGGTTTTCCCGAGGCTAATAGACATGGATGGCGTCGCTATTCCCTCCCGCTATGCGGTGCTCTTTGTCTGTTCGGGCTTGATTTGTCTCATCTTGCTGCTCTCAATTCAGGCGATCGGCCCTGCCTGGGATCGCAACCGCGAGTTCCTGGAGTTAAACCGATTGATGGCCAACCCTTCAGCGGCGGAAACTTTCCAATTGCCGGCCGAATATAAACCGGATGTCGAGCAAGGGAGACGTACCGATAAATCCCTTCATCGTTACGTTGGCCATCAGCTTTTGCTCAGCGGCGATCGCGAGGCTGCTGCACAAGCATTTGCTGCCGCCGGTTGGGATGCTCACCATTTTGCCGACATGGCTGAGCATTTCCAGGACGCAGATCGGCAGCGGGTCATCGACTGGCAGGCGCTGGCCGTAAATGCCGAGCCGGATAACGCCCGGTTTCTGGCCGAACTGGGTACAACCTGCCAGCCTGACTGGAGTTTTGATGCAGTTTGTGGATGGTTTCTGGAACAAAATAAAGGCAATCGATTCGTCAATCCCCACTTCGCCGCTACCGACCTGGTGGGCTGGCAACGGGCAGAGTCATCATCCGATTACACGACAGGTCCGTGCCCCGGCAAAGACGATGTCATCTGCGCCCAGATTGTCGTCAGTGAACCCACCATGAACTCCCTCGCGGGCCTGGGCCAGTGCTTTCAGGTTGAACCCGGCAAAACCTATCGGTTTTCAGCCTGGCTAAAAGTAGAGACGACCCCTTCCGCCCTGTGGCGACCGCTCTATTCTCAGGGGCCTGTGGACGGGCAAATTGATGGTCGTTGGCAAGGGGACGAACAAGGGCCAACCGACTGGCGTTTTTGGGAACGTGATTTCATCGCCCCGGCATTCGAAGATGGCGTGGGTTGTTTCTATCCGGTACGCCTGAAACACGCCGGCCAAGCCTGGTTTTATGGGGCACAAGTCGCACCTGTAACGGGAGAGTAAATGACCGAGGGAGCGACGGCGACAACATATAACCGAACATCGTCCAGACAACTGCTGATCAATGTCGGCTCGAATGTCGCCTTGATCATCCTGAACATGGGCCTTGCCTTATGGTTCACACCTTATCTAATCGGGGTGCTGGGGGTGGCTGCATATGGCGTTGTAACGCTGGCAACGTCTGTTGCCACCTACATGGCCATCATAGATTCCGCGCTGAACAAGGCTCTGGGGCGTTTCCTGACCATTGAGATTCGTCAGGGCCGCTTCGCGGCGGCTAACCGAACATTCAACACGGCTCTGGGTCTGAGCTTGATCATCGGGCTGATTCTCATTCCGATAATAGGTGTCATCGCCTATCTTTCGCCACGGATATTCGATGTACCCGCAACCCAGGAATCGGCAACACAGTGGGTATTCCTGGCCGCTTTGCTCAGTTACGTCCTGATGTTTGCCCGTGGGGTCTTCACTACCTCACCGTTTGCGGTCAATCGAATCGATCTGCAAAACGCCATTCAGGCGACCGGCATCGTCGTTCGTGTTTTGATAACCATCGCCCTGCTAAGCCTTCTTCCGACCCCTTCCCTGGGAGCCATTGGTACGGGCGTTCTGCTTGGCATGCTCGCCTCCATAGCCCTTGCCTGGGCGGTCATGCGCGTGTTGACTCCCCAGTTGTCCGTCAATTTGAGCTTTTTTGATCGCGGCCAACTCGCGGGCATTCTGGGTATAAGCAGTTGGGTTTTTGTCAACGAGATCGGCTCACTCCTCTCGCTCAATATCGACCAGATCATTGTCAACGTCCGCCTTGGGGTCGAAAGTCAGGGGGCCTATGCTCTGGCATTGCAATGGTCGGTCTTGTTGCTGACGCTGGGGCGGGCAATGTCCACTGCGCTGGCTCCCATAATGATGCTCCAGTTTGCCGGCGGCCAAACAGCAAAGCTGGCAGACACAAGCCGGCGCTCAGTGAAATATCTGGGGCTTATCATGGCCCTTCCGGTGGGGCTTATCGTCGGCCTTGCCACTCCTCTGCTACGGGTCTGGCTCGGCCCGGAATTTGAACGGCTAAGCCTTTTGCTGGCGATCATTGTTTTCCCCCTCTGCATTTATACGGCTGTTGTGCCGCTCTTCACGGTCCAGATAGCTTACAATCGCGTTCGATTGCCTGCTCTGGTTTCGTTCTGTACGGGTCTCGTCAATCTGGGGCTGGCGCTCTGGTGGGTCAACTACGACAAAACGGGGCTGGGTGTCGCCATGGCAAGCGCCGTCTCGCTGGCGTTCCGTTTTGCCATCTTCACCCCCTTTTACAATGCGCACATCCAGTCACTTCCCTGGTATACATACTACCCTGCGTTGCTGCTGACTGTGGGGTTGGCCGGCGCGACCGCTTTGGCTTCCCACATGCTCTCTCAATCCTGGGTAATCGATGACTGGATATCCTTGATAAGCGCGGCAACAGGCATCGCCCTGGTTTATGGCGGGGTCGTTTATATGGTTGGACTTTCTTCTGCCGAACGTCTTGATATTCGGACACAGTTCATTGAACGATTCCGACATTAGTTTGCAAGAACGTATACAGAAGTTGGGTGAGTGACCGATGAGTTTGCCGGCAGCAGCACCGAATACCATATCCGATACCTTGAGCAAACGGCGCGAAGGGACACTATTCCGGTGGGCCTTTGTCCTGACGCTCATCCTCCTGTTCTCTCAGGTATGGTGGGATATGGGCGGTTTCACGTTTCGATTGATCGATCTCGTCCTGCTGTTCTTGCTGGGACGCTACTTGTTTACCGGCCTTTTGACGAAGCGTGTTCGATTTTATCGCAGCGCTCTTAACGTTCCCCTGCTTGTTTGGTCCGCCGCCATCCTGTTCGGGGCCTTGATAACGCAACTGCGACCGGTGGATGCCGCCGACCAGCAGGACGCCATCATAAACGGCATTCGCCTTGTTCTAGCCTTTTCCCTGTTCTTCATCGTCTCCAATGATCGATCGATGTCGACAGTCGATAAGGCCCGCACGGTCTTTCTCACAGTAATCGTTTTCAGTTTTCTAACAACCGTCGTCTCTCTGCTTCAGATTGCTTATTGGGCCGGGAGATTGCCTTTCTCTTTACCGGCTATACTTGTTCAGTTCAGGGAAAACGCAAACCAGGAACCGGGGAGAGAGATTTTCGCCCTCTTCGTCGGTAATAGCGGGACCCACGTCTGGTCGGCGATGTTGGCGTTTCAGGCATTAACCGTCTGGGTAGCCGCCACAACAACAGAAAAACGGTTCCATCAACTAATGGGCCTGGCTTATTTTTTGCTGCTGAGCCTGATCCTTGTCCGAACCTCCGTGAGAAACAGCATACTTGGCCTGGTAATTGCAGTCATCCTTCTGAGCCTGATCCGTGCCTTGAAAAGCCGCTATATAGCGAATCGCCTGGCCATCCCGATCATCGTTCTGCTGGCGCTTGGCGGCGGAATTGCGCTTCTGGTCACCTTTGGCACTGAGCAATACTTTGTCGAACGACTTGTGCAAGCCATTCCACGTCTAACGGGCGAAGGGATCGTCATAAATCGTGCATCGAACATCTATGGACGACTGGGATACATTGCCGCTGGTCTGACAATATTTAGTCGCTATCCTCTATTCGGCGGCGGTTATTACGGCTACCGAACATATTATGTTGACTTAACGCGCGATACAACCATCACCCACGCACACAATTCATACGTTCAGGTGCTGGCTGAACTGGGACTCATCGGGGCATTGGCGCTCGGCTGGTTGCTTTGGCGTGGGTTCGGATTGCTTGTTGTCGCAGGTCGCAACATTGTGCACCGTGGAATTTGGGAACGTCGAGTCTGGTATCTGGCCATAAGCTCATCTTTCTTCATGCTGTTTACAGCATTTTTTGCCAACCCGATTTGGGAACCGAGCGAAGTGGCTTTTCTGATGATATTAATTGCCCTTGTGAACCGCTTTTTCTGGGAGCGTACTTGAACACGGCCCTCACAGTTTGTCACTTGTCAACCATGTCCGGCTGGGGTGGGGTTGAGCGACTCATTGAAGACGTTTTGACTTATCCATCCCAGACCGACGTTCGCCATCTATTGCTGGCCACCAGTTGGTCGCCGGAGGTCATTGAGTCTATCCGACAGACAGAAGCGCCGACTTTTCTAATGGAAAGACGATCCCGCCTTGATGTCCATGCAATCCGGCAGGCGGCAGCCTGGCTGAGTCATAACCAGGTTCAGGTGATTCATTCATACAATGCGTTTGCCAATATTTGGGGGCGGTTACTTTCCACCTTGGCGCGCATCCCCATCTTTATTACGGGTGAGCATGGGACAATTTGGCGCACCGACGGCCGGCTATTTCAACTCGATCGAATTGCCCAACGAACAGCATCGACCATCGTTGCCAACTCCCGTGCTTCCGCCGGCCTTCTGGAGCAGCGTTACGGCATCGATCGGAAGCGTATCCATATTATCGCCAATGCCGTCGCCCCGCTGCCTGTCGTTGACCGTGTCTCTTTGCGTCGGTCGCTGGGTCTGGAGGATTCATTTGTTGTTGGCAGCATCGGCCGCCTGGATAATCCCAAACATTACCATACGCTTATCGATGCAGCCGTACCGGCATTGGCAACGAAAAAAGAGTTGCGTTTTCTCCTGATCGGCGGCGGCCCACTGGAAGGCGAGCTGCGCGCGCGCGTTGACGAATTGGGAATCGCCGATCGATTTACGATGACCGGCTTTCGCCCCGATGCACGCCGGCTCATCCAGGCCCTGGATCTCTTTGTCGGAACATCGATACGTGAATCGTTCGGCAACGTATTTGTCGAAGCGGCATTGGCGAAACTACCCGTCATCGCCCCGGCTGTTGACGGCATACCGGAGGTCGTCATTCACGATCAGACCGGCTGGTTGTTAACTCCACGGGCGCCGATAAGAGTCAGTCATGCGCCGGGGGCCACCCCCATTCATGACCACGCACTCATCAACGGTCGATTGAGTGCACCTCGCTCTCTTGAGCCGGCCGAACTGGCCGAGGCGATCCTGCAATTAATGGGCAATCCGGACAAACGCGCTCAATTTGGAATGGAAGCGCGCCGGCGCGCCGAATTGCAGTACAGCCTGGAGCGATATATAATGGCGTCGACATCGTTGTATCGCGACCTCGCAACCACCTCTTCTCACTCGTAGCATCTTCGGAATCTACTCGCTGATGGAACCCGTTCAGCTTATTCCACACCGCCCAAATGATGATATGGACGAGGCTCAATTCCTCGGCGAAGAAACCGGGAGATCCCGTGTTCTCCTGCTCCTGACGCAAATGGAAGCCGGTGGCGCGCAGAAGGCTGCAATCAAACTCACAAAAGGGCTGGAAACACAAGGCTATCAGGTCACCCTCGCCACCATGTACGATAAGGCAAGCTACGTACCCGCCTATAGGAAAGAATATGGCGTCGAAATAGTTGATCTAAAGATGAGAGATGCATCGAGGCAGAGCAACCTCCTAGTCCAGGCAGCGGCCGGCTGCCGTGGATTGCTGTATCTATGGCGGCTTATGCGCCGCGAACAATATGACATCCTGTTAACATTCACGCATTACAGTAATCTTCTTGGGCCAATAATGGGGTGGATGGCCGGAATTCCTGTGCGCGTCTCCTCCCAACGATCCTTGTTGAACAGTTATCCGGCCTGGATCAGGGGCGCCGATCGGATCATCACAAATTCACCGTTGGTCGACAAGATGACAACCGTATCGGAAGCTGTGCGATCCTATGCCATTCAAGAGGAAAATATCCATCCGTCAAAAGTGGTGGCCATCCATACCGGCATTGACATTCAGATGCATCAAACAACAGAAAATGCATTGTCGAGGTCTCTGGTGCGAAGTTCGTTGAATCTGGACAACTCGCACGTTGTCATTATCATTGTCGCCCGTTTTCACCCGGTTAAGGGTCATGCATATCTTTTAGAGGCTATCCCTTATATCCTGGACAAGGCCCCACACTGCCGTTTCCTGCTCGTTGGAGAGGGACCTCTTGAGGGTGAATTATCGGCCCAAATAGACGAACGCAAACTAACGGATAAGGTCTTCATCCTGGGGGTGCGGAACGACGTCCCCCGGCTTTTGACGGCAAGCGATATAATGATTCTCCCTTCTCTCGAAGAAGGGTTGCCGAATGTAATACTGGAAGGAATGGCCGCCGGCCTGCCCATTGTAGCGACATCTGTGGGCGGTATTCCGGAACTGGTCATCGACCGGACGACCGGAATCCTCGTCCCTCCGGGAAACGCAAACGCTTTGGCTGAAAGCACTTTGGAGCTAGTCAACGATCGACAATTGGCAAAAGAAATGGGCGCTCAGGGACAAATGCGCGTGGTGACTACGTTTACCGCCGCACAAACCACGAAACAATACGTCGATCTGTTTACCCAACTGTTAGCCGGTAAAGGAAGGAGGCCTTGAACCAATTCGATTTAGTCAACCCTGCTGAAGCAATTGAACTGTCAACGCACAAAGTGGACAAGGTCGATGTTATGGGAGTCGGCATCAACCCATTAACACTCGACGAATTACTCCAGCAGATAGCCGGGATTATTGACCGAAAGGAGCGCGCTCTTGTGCTCAATGTCAACGTCCACGCCTATAACCTCGCTTTTTCACGGCCCTGGCTGGTCAGCCTGTTGAATGAGGCCGAGATTGTGTTTTGTGATGGGGCAGGCGTTATTCTTGGCGCACGCTTGCTCGGGAAAAGAATTCCCGAACGAATCACCTATGCCGACTGGTACTGGCAATTGGCATCGTTGGCAGAGCAGAAAGGGTACTCCTTCTTTCTGCTTGGCGCACAACCCGGCGTGGCGGCCAGAGCGGCCGAAAAACTGCACGAGAAGTACCCACAGCTGCGCATCGCAGGTATTCATGACGGCTATTTCGACATGTCGGCCGGCAGCGAAGATACCGCCGGCCTGATCCGTCAAATTAATGCCGCTGCTCCTGACATCTTGACGGTCGGGATGGGCATGCCGCTCCAGGAGCGCTGGCTGTGCGAAAATTGGGATCAGCTTGAAACCCACATTGCTTTGACCGGGGGAGCGGTTTTCGACTATATTTCCGGTGAATTGCAGCGTCCCCCGCGATGGATGACGGATAATGGATTCGAATGGTTGGGACGAATGTTGATTGAACCCGGCCGGCTCTGGAGCCGCTATCTGGTGGGTAACCCGCGATTCTTCTGGCGAGTCCTTAAAGCGCGCTTTGGGGCAAGCCGGTAATAGACAGTTCAGCTCCCATGTAGCGCGACTGTAATAGTAAATACGTTTCCGGCGGTTCCATCTTCTTGCCCGCTCCCACCGCGCTGCTTATAATTAAAAAGATTGCACCTAATTTCACAACCAACTTCGCGCGGTCGAAAACGGAGATCAACAGAGTCTTCGATCGAATGCCGTCCGTAAACAGCGGGCGAGTTTACGAGACAATCGGTCGTGTCGGATCAGATCATCTGATCAAAACACGAGCGGCTCGATGTGCCAAGGAATAGTAGTAATATGTTGAGGCGGTTCGGAGTCAATTATGCCATCTTCTCCATGGCGATTGATATCCTGCTAACGTGTTTGGCCTTGTTCGCGGCGACGCGTCTGGCGCTGTTTATCCCTCCTCATCTGACGAATCTGCGCGGCCCCGCCATCGTTATGCCCTACATCTACCTCGTCGTGCCGATGTTGTGGGGGCTAACGTTCCTGGTTTTATCCGTGTATGATCCCAAGCGGATCTACCGGGTGATGGACGAGTTACAGATCGTAACGATCGCCACGGTGGCTTCGGCGCTGATCTTTGCCGGACTTCTGTTCCTGGCCCATCGTGATTTCTCGCGCTGGGTATTTGTTCTGTTTGTCGGGCTTGATCTCGTGTTGCTGCTGGGCTGGCGCATCATGGCCCGGCTCTTGTCCCGTGTGGGGCGAATGCCCGCCGCCGAACGGCGGGTGCTCATCATCGGCACAGGCGAAGTCGGTCAGCGCGTGGGTCAGATGATTCGGGAGTACGAATCAATGGGACTTAGCCTGACCGGCTATCTCGACGAGTTTGAGCCGTCCCGGCCGGGGCGCGAAGAGTTCGTTGTCCATGTTCTCGGCCGGGTTGAGGACGTGCGCGAGGTCATTCGCGGCAGCAACATCAACGACGTGGTAATCGCCTTGCCGCAGCGCGATTACGCCCAGATCAATGATCTCGTCCTGGCCCTGCATGATCTGCCCGTTCAGGTGCGCGTGGTGCCCGATTACTACAGCCTGGCTCTCTATCGCGCCTCGGTCGAGGACTTCGGCGGCTTGCCCATGATCAACCTCCGTGATCCCGCGCTGAACGACGTGCAACGCCTCATCAAGCGGATCTTTGATCTGGCGCTGGCCGGCACCCTGCTGCTAATCTCCCTCTTGCCGATGTTGATCATCACCCTGCTGATCAAGCTTGATTCGCATGGGCCGATCTTCTTCCGCCAGCAACGTGTGGGAGAAAACGGCCGTTTGTTCTCCATGTTTAAGTTTCGGTCCATGATCGTCGGCGCGGATCAGATGGTCGAAGAAGTAACTGAGTTCACGGAGGACGGCCAGATGTTGTTCAAAAAAGCGGATGATCCACGCGTCACGCGCGTCGGCCGGCTCCTGCGCCACACCAGCCTCGACGAGCTGCCGCAACTCCTGAACGTGTTGAAAGGCGATATGAGCCTCGTCGGCCCGCGACCTGAACTGCCCTGGCTCGTCGGTCAATACGAACCCTGGCAACACAAACGACTGGCCGTGCCGCAAGGCATGACAGGCTGGTGGCAAATCAACGGCCGGGCCGACAAGCCTCTCCACCTCCACACCGAGGACGACCTGTACTACGTGCAGAACTACTCATTGTGGATGGACATCTACATCCTGCTCAAGACGCCCTGGGTTGTGGTGCGCGGCAAGGGCGCCTACTAAATCCAAGCTTCTCCGGGTCACGTGAACCCTGGCTCCGACCGGCCGCGCAGCGGCAACAGCCGATCCCGTCGTTGTCTGATCCTGCTGGAAGGCATTGTTCTGCTGTCGGCGACTCCTTTCCTTTTGGTCCCCGAATTTTCACCTGTCGCCACGGCCGCGGCCCTGGCTGCGCTGGGAGTGGTCTGGTTAGCATCCCTGATCATCGTTCGCCCGCCGTCCACACCATTCGACACGGCGCTATTGCTATGGGGCATGATGCTGAGCATCGGTATTCTCGTTTCTGCCGACCCGGCGGAAACGCTGCCGAAAGCAACGGGGCTGATCCTGGGGTTAGCTGTGTTCCGGTATACGGCTCTGATCGTTCGTGCTCGTCGCGATGTAGGTTGGGCGGTGGGAATGTTCGTATTACTCGGCATCGGCTTCACTCTGGCCGGCATCTTTGGCCTGCAGGAAATGCCCAAGATACCCGTTCTGGCCGATCTGAATCCATTTCGAGCCGCGACGTTGCCGGGGTTGGCCGGGCTGACTGTCCACCCGAACCAGCTTGCG
>JACDJA010002277.1_pt1 | contig 14042 bp, 18 predicted proteins | sample 7449241 | NCBI WGS metagenome assembly JACDJA01 (sample SAMN14253289, study PRJNA609438) | sludge metagenome | isolation source: initial anaerobic sludge | collected 2018-12-20 | reverse complement strand
TGTTGCAGCAAGCAGGTATTGCTCTTAGACCCTGATATTGGTTATTGGTTATTGGTTATTGGTTATTGGGGACGGTGTCGTTTTGAACTCGTTTGTCTTGCAGACTTTGCTTCGCTACATCAGAATCTTATTTGCTTATCCCCACATTAGATTCTGCATTAGACCCTGAAACAAGCTCAGGGTGACAAAGTTCCTAAGTATATGATGATATTATTTGACTGGATTCCTGCCTTCGCAGGAATGACGCTTTTTCTAAAGAAATAAGAGTATGGATTGCCACGAAGCCAAAGCTTCTCGCAATGACCGCGATTGTCATCGCGAGCGTAGCGCGGCGATCCACAATACAGTGACGAAAACACCCTAATGTTCACGCTTAATGTCACATTAATACGGATTTATCCTATACTCCACATTAAAGATAATCTTCGTTGTTGTCTTTGGTTTGGGATAGCTTCTATAGGCTATCTTGATGACTTCAAGTGTATTTCTATCAAGGATGGCGTACCCCATTCTTCTTATGAGTCTTAGATTTGTGATATCTCCGTTTGGATGCAGATCGAAAGAGACTATGTTTACTCCTTGTTGCATCGTTTGGAGTGCCACTTCAGGGTAGCCGTTTTGTGTGAGCGTCCTCTGTGTAATATAATGAATCTCATCAAGATTATCTTCAATAAACTTCTTTTGAGTGGGCGTAAATTTATCAAATGAGGCACCATAGAGTTTTCTTATTTTCTGATTTACGGTTGGTTTCGGGTTCGTGTAAGATTTGGTTTCTTTTAAAAGAGCATTTGCCAAAGGGGAAGAGGCACCGTAATTTTGTTGGATAGGAATCTTTTTTATAACCTTTTGTTGAGGCTTTTGTATTGTTCTTATTTTTGGTTTTTCTTTTGTGGGTTCTTGTTTTTTGATGGTTTCTTTTTTGGGGGTTTCGGGTTGTATTTTTGTTTTTTGAGGCGGTTTTTGTGTTGGAGCTGCTGCTTGAAAATTAGCAAGCAGCAGCTCTTGTTTGTCGCTTTTTTTTGTAGGATGGACGAGCTCTTGTCTATTTGTAAAAAACAGCAAAACGATTAGTAGATGGATAAGCAGTGAGATCAAAACCGCTTGCATCATCCTCATGGCTTACAAACTCCTTTTTCAACTCTTTAGTGTATAATCTGTGGAATTATATCTAATTAAAAGGGAAGAGGGTTAATGGATTATAACAAGAGTATAGAGGCATTCAATGAGGCATATAAGTTTATCCCCGGAGGCGTAGATTCTCCGGTAAGAGCATTTAACAGTGTTGGGGGAACACCGCCGTTTATTGCTAGAGGTGAAGGTGCGTATATATATGATATTGATGGAAACCGATATATAGATTATGTCCAAAGTTGGGGTCCTTTGATCTTTGGTCACTGCGATAAAGATATAGAGCAAAGTGTTGTAGAAGCTGTGCAAAAAGGGTTGAGTTTTGGAGCACCTACGCTGAGTGAAACAGAGCTTGCCAAAGAGATAGTAGAGCTTTTTGAAGGTATCGATAAGGTACGATTTGTCAACTCGGGGACAGAAGCGGTTATGTCGGCTATCAGGCTTGCAAGGGGTGTGACGCAAAGAGACGATATCGTCAAGTTTACAGGTTGTTATCATGGACATAGTGAGTCACTGCTAGTGCAAGCAGGAAGCGGACTTGCGACATTTGGGGCACCTTCAAGTCCCGGAGTTCCCGAAGATTTTACAAAACATACCTATTTGGCACAATATAACAATATAGAAAGTGTGCAAAAATGTTTTGATGACGGAGAGATCGCTTGTGTGATCATTGAGCCAATCGCAGGCAATATGGGTTTGGTGCCTGCCGACGAAGGTTTTTTGAGAGAACTCAGAGCGCTTTGCGATAAACACGGTACACTCCTAATTTTCGATGAGGTTATGAGCGGATTTAGAGCCTCACTAAGAGGTGCGCAAGGCGTGACAAACATCAAGCCTGACATCATGACTTGGGGCAAGGTTATAGGCGGGGGTATGCCCGTGGGAGCTTTTGGAGCTAGCAAAAAGATCATGGCACACCTTTCCCCCGAGGGACCTATCTATCAAGCGGGAACATTGAGTGGTAATCCCGTAGCAATGGCAGCAGGACTCAGCGCACTAAAGAAGCTCAAATCAAATCCTTCTATCTATGTTTCATTGTCACAAAAAGCAAATAAACTTGTTGCGGGTTTTGAAAAGGCTGCTGCGAGTGTCGGCGTTGATATGGTAACCAATGTACGAGGCTCGATGTTTGGCTTTTTCTTTAGTAAAAAAGAGGTCAAGAATTTTGAAGATGCACAACAAAATGATACGAAGATGTTTGCTGCATTCCATAGCGCGATGTTAAAGCGTGGAGTCTATTTGGCGTGTTCTTCTTTTGAGACGGGGTTTATAGCAACGGCGATGAGTGATGAGGATATCGAATACTCCATCAAAGCTGCCTATGAGGCAATGGTGGAAATAACGAAGTAGATATTTACGACAAAGGAGAGTGATGAGTCAAGATAATGAACCTCGAATGAAAAAGGTTGTTGATGCCGCAGATGGCTTGAGCCTTGGTATCTCCATCGTTGTAGCAGTTTTGCTTGGATTTGCAATCGGCTATGGTCTTAAAAAACTCACAGGTATCTCATGGTTTCTTTGGGTAGGTCTCTTTTGGGGGATTGCAGGTGCAGTGCTCAATGTTTATAGAGCTTATAGAAAACAAAAAGCTATGTATGATGAGCTAGCAAAAGATCCGAGATATAGCTATAAAAAACAGCAAGGTTATGATGAGGATGACGATGATTGATAAGCGTATCATCAATACACTCTTGATAGTTGATATCGGTGTTGTGGTTTTTTGCTATCTTTTTGGCACGCGTACATGGCTTATCAACTCCCAGATAGGTTTTTTGAGTTCACTCTTGGTTGTTTTGGCTTCGATGCGTAGCTATAGCAAGATGGTGCAAAGGCAAGTTAACAATGCAAAGTCACTTGACGATGAAGGCGATATAGAGCCTCAAGAAGAAGCGTTAAAAGAGGAGCCGAAAATTAGTGTGTTAGAATCATTGAAAAACTCAAGAGCTTCGATTTCTCTCTATAGAATAGGCGCATACGGGGTATTTGCACTTGGATTTTTGTATCTCTCAAGCCATAAGATTTTTCATATCCCAAGTTATTTTGCAGGCATATCTCTGCCTATCGTTATAATCGTTACTTTACTGTTTTTGCAAGCAAAAAAAGGAGATGCATGAGAGTATTTTTAGTATTTATAGGAGCACTACTTTTTAGTATTCAAGGGCAAGCAGGCGATTTGCAAATCATCGATAAACCGATAGATTTTGGTAAAACAAGAGTTGAGCTTACTAAAGAGTATATAAAACTTCATTATGGTTTAGATGTCAAAGATATAACCATAAATCCAAAGATTATAGTGCTTCATTGGACGGCAGTTCCAACGCTTGAGGGTTCATTCGATAGGCTGAAACCGGAAATGCTACTCACAGACCGCAAAGATATAGCAGCAGCGGGTGCGCTTAATGTTTCATCACATTTTTTAGTCGACAAGGATGGGACTATATATAGATTGATGCCCGAGAATTATATGGGGAGGCACACTATAGGGCTTAATTATTATGCGATAGGCATAGAAAATGTCGGAGGCAAAGGCGATAAGAGTGAAGATTTAACTCAAGCTCAAGTAGAAGCAAATGCTTATCTCGTTAGATATCTGAAGACAAAGTACCCTGACATTGAGCTTTTGATGGGACATCATGAATATGCCAAAATGAAGAAAACAGAGTATTGGCTAGAGAAGGATGATAACTATTTTACGCACAAAAATGATCCGGGCGATATCTTTATGAAGGCCGTTCGAAATAAAGTCGTTGACCTTGGGCTTAAAAATCCAAGTGAGCTTTAATGCAAAGCGGATTTGGTATAGCTGATTGGGGTGTTTTGATAGCCTACTTTTTGGTTATCGGAGTCAGTTCTGTCATTTTTAGCCGTATCAAGATTGCAACCTCTAGAGATTATTTTGTCGCTTCCAATAGCGTGCCAATGTTCGCTGCAGCTATCTCTATACTCGCCACAACTCAATCAGCCGCTACCTTTTTAGGAGGTCCTGAATACTCCTATCTTCATAATCTTACCTTTATAGGATTTTTCATCTCAGCATTTTTAGCTGTTATTTTTGTTGCTTGGGTGCTTATACCACGATTTTATGCTCTAGGTGCAGTGACAGTTTATGAGCTTTTGGAAAATCGATACGGCGCGAGCGCTAAAAGAGCAGCAGGTGTGATGTTTTTAGTAGGACGACTCTTTGCGAGCGGTGCGAGACTCTACATTGGTGCACTTGCGATATCGATGATACTTTTTTTGGATATTGAGGCTTTCCATGTTGCTATATCGGTAGTAGTCTTGATGTTTGGTGCACTTTTGTATGTCTATTTTGGCGGTGTTAAATCGGTCATCTTCTCTGATATCATCCAAGCATTTACCTATATCGGGGCTGCGATTGCCGTGATATGGTATCTCTATATTTCGCTTGATAGTGATATGCCAACGATTATGAACACACTTTATACATCCGGTAAGTTGAAACTCATCAGTTTTGAGGGTGATTTTAGTATCTGGGCACTGCTGAGCGGATGGTTTTTACTCAATGTTGCAGCCTATGGGCTTGATCAAGATATGACACAAAGAGCACTCTCATGTAAAGATACCAAAAGTGCACAAAATTCGCTTCTCTTCTCTGTTTTGCTCACACTTCCTGTTGCGTTTCTTTTTTTGATTATCGGACTGCTTCTGTATCTTTTTTATGCCAAAGTCGGCATTGCTTCAAAAGAGTTTGATGGAGAGAGCGTGACGATATTTATGTACTTATATCCTCCATGAGATGCCTGAAGGCTTGCGTGGGCTTGTGACTGTGGGTGCCATCGCCGCAGCACTCTCATCTTCTAACTCTGTGCTAGGCGCCATGGCTTCTGTAGCGATAGAAGATATCTATAAACCTTGGAAAATAGCGCGAGGTAGTGTCGGTGAGACACACTTTGTAAGAGCGGGGAGGATGAGTGTTGTGATATTTGCGATTTTACTCTCACTTATGGCGATGCTAAGTTACTATTGGCAGCATTTTTCTCAAGTACCACTACTTAGTTTTGCTCTTGGTGTGATGGCGTTTGCCTATGCAGGACTTTTAGGAGTGTACGGTGCGGCGATCTTCACAACTAGAGGGAATGCAAAAAGTGTACCTTTCGCACTTGGTATGGGGTTTTTAACAGTACTTCTTCTACAACCCTATATCTTAGGTGTAGATATCGGTTTCTCTTGGCAGATTTGCATCGGTACCGCTGTTTCTTTTGGAGTGATGATGGTGCCTAAAGCACAATAAGTTCTTCTTTTAGTATATAAATTAAATTAATTAATCATTAAGTAATTTTGTATAATAATTGTATATATCTAAATATGGTTGGATGCTTTTTGTTCTCATCGGGTTTAGGCTAGAAAGTTTCAGCCGTAAATTCAAAGGAGAAGATATGGGAAGATTAAAAGCAATGGCATATCGGACGACCATGTTTGCTAAATTGGCAGATCATACATATGTTGAATGTGGCAATGGAGCTAAGGGATGGAGTTGCTGGGGCGGAAAGAGCGGTGGCAGGGTTTTAAGAGAAGGAAACGGAAGTACAAAGCGTGCAGATAAAATAGCACAAAAAGACGAGAAGGCGAATATTAAGTGCTATCTCATTAACGGTGTATGTCATCAAGCGGCAAATCGCATTCTCTTTCCTGCGGGTATTACAGTAAGGGGTGCACGAGGATATAGCATTTCAGAAGCGCTTTTCGGCACTTATGGACGCGTGGGTCATTGGCCTTGTTCTTCGCCTTTTGATCAATATGCATCCGTAACGGGTGATCTTGAAATGTGTCTCCAAAAGCCATCTAAAGAGCTTTTGATACGAGGGCTTTCAGATGTCGATAAGTTAGATAGAATTTACATCAAAGGGGTCATAAAGATATATGATCGGGCAAAACCGTTACTTAAAAGTAAAAATATCACAAAAAAAGATACCCTTAACATCAGTACGGAGCTTTTTATGTATATGGCGGATTTTCATCTTGGCGCAATGTTGGATAAGAAGTTGAAGTCAAAACTAAAAAGTATTCGCCAAGATACTGAAAAGGCACGCTTGAAGTTAGAAAAACCTTTAGCAGCGGCAACAAAGAATGTCAAGAAAAAGGATTTTACCGATTTTGCAAAAGAGTTCGATAAGATCACATTGGAATTTCAAGATAAGATGGCAGATGTTTTGACGCAGGAGCAATACATGACGCTTTTTGATCTAGAACCCGATGAGCGAATAATATTGGCAGATCCGGAAATCATAGCGAGTATCTAAGGAGAAGATTGTGGGAAAATACGGTTCAAAATTGAACGGTAAAGAGTATGATCGTGCGATCATCATGCTCTATAGTGATCTTCCGCCCGTATTGTCCGAAGAGCAAAGAAAACGGGTGCGTCGCGAAGAGCTCAATCTTGCTATTGATCACCGTCTAGGGCTTGATTTTCCCCTCAAGAGACGAGACGCTCTTTGGAAGATACAACAAAGGATTGAGAGTCATCATAAGAGAATGCTCTTTAGCTATCTTTTTCGAAAGATATTTGGTCTAAGTCTTGCCAAAGAAGCAAAAGGATTAGCAGGTTATGTTATAGAGGAGTATGCCAAAGAGCTTAACAGTGAAGAGCTAGAGCAGTTTTTCGGCAAAGAAGAGACAAAAGACCCCTCTTTGCCAATTAATGAGTAATTGTTTGTGGATAAATATTTCCCCATAAAAAATAAAAAAGGAGCATTTTATGAAAGTAAGCATAAAAGCATGTATTGTTATTTTATTTATTTTTAGTGTAAATACAATAGCAGAGGATCAAAATTGCAGTCATTGTATTTGTATAAGTCAGTCAACATCTAATGATTGCACCGAGTGCTGTAAAAAAATTAAATTATTTATCTCAGATGATGGAAAAATAGTTGTTGATCAATACAATAATGAGATTGCCAAAATTTCAAGTAATATCAAGTTTAAAGCTCAGCAAGATAAAAATGGTTTGCAAAAAATACCCGGCTGTATGTGTCCTTCGGAGGAATGTATTATATATGATCAAAACGGGAGATGTGTGCAGTCACATACGACATTTACATGGGATTTTGATTGTAATTGTAAAAAATAAAGGTGAAAATAATTCATGAGTGTCTAATTTTTTAAATAAACTCCCTTACGATATAATAGTATCTATAAAATGGCAAGGAAAAGTATCTATGAATGAGCTTTATATCGGTGTGATGAGTGGGAAGAAAAGTTAGTCTTTGAGAACAACCTCTAAAACATCTGCCATTTTATGTAAATGCTCGAGATTGAAGTGTTTGTTGTTTATGAAAGTTTAGTTGACATGCAGAAAAATATGTAGTATAATATGTAAAATAATACATAAGGGTATAGAATGATAGCCTACAGAAAAGATGAAATCATAAGTGCAAGTGATATGGCAAGAACTTTTAGCTCGATACTTAATTCCATCACAAAAAAAACAAAAGAGAAAATAGCAATCTCAAGAAACAATAAACTCGAAGCAGTCATCATAGATATAGAAGAGTATGAGGCACTCAGTGAAGCTAGAGAGTTGCTAGAACATCAAGAGATTTATAAAATCATAAAAGAGAGAGAAAACGGCAAAACCATATCACATGATGATATGCTCAAACGACTAGGAATTGATAAAAGCGAATTGGCAGTTTAATGTACAATATTGTTTATCATGAAGATGTTGAGAACGATTTTAAAAAAATAGGTCATAATGTCTTGGTAAAAGTATTGAAAAAGATAGAACAAATAGCGATTAATCCAAATATTGGCAAAGAGCTTGGCAATAGAGCCAATCTCAACCTATCAGGATACAAAAAAGTTTATGTTGAGAATAAAAAAATCAGAATAGTTTATAAAGTAGTGGATGAAAAAATAGAGATATTTATAGTAGCCGTTGGCAAAAGAGATGATATGAGTGTATATAAAGACGCAAACGATAGGATAAATTAAAGGATGTTTACAAATAGTGAGTTTTATATCGGTGTGATGAGTGGAACATCTCTAGATGGTGTAGATATCGCACTTTGTGTTTTCGATGAATACAAAAAAGTCAAGTTACAGCATTTTGATAGTTTCCCATTTGATATATCACTAAAAGCAGATATTTTAAAAGCCATAAATGGATGTGTAACGATAAAAGAGATTGGCAATATAGATGATAAACTTGGGCAAATGTATGCTAGGTATATCAAAGATTTTATCAAGATATACAACCTCAATCCACAAGATATTAAAGCCGTAGGACTTCATGGACAAACGCTTTGGCATGAGCCTAAAAGCGGATTTTCTATGCAACTTGGTAATCCAAATAGAGTTGCTTACGAAACAGGCATAGCCGTGGTATGTGATATCAGAAGAATGGATATGGCTAGCGGCGGACAAGGTGCACCATTTGCTCCATTGTTTCATAAACTTATGTTTGATACTCCCAAAACCGCAGTTGTCAATATCGGCGGTATGGCAAATATCACTATTTTAGGCGATAAACTCTTAGGCTTTGATACAGGGTGTGGAAATGTACTAATAGACAGTTGGTGTCAAAAGTATTTTGATACTCCTTATGACGAAGATGGCAAGATAGCAAAGAGTGGCGAGATAGATAAAGTCCTGCTTGAAGTGATGCTTGATGATGAGTATTTTAAGCAAGATTATCCAAAGAGTACAGGCAGAGAGTATTTTAATCTTGCGTGGGTGGAGGAGAAGATTGCCAGTGTGGATTCCTGCCTTCGCAGGAATGACGACTTCTCAAAAGATGTTCTTAGAACTTTGACCGAGCTTACAGCTACAAGCATAGTTAATGAAGCCACAAAGTTTGATATAGAATCTATCATACTTTGTGGTGGAGGAACAAAAAATAGCCTTTTAGTCGAAAGAATAGGAATTTTGTTTGGTAAAAATGTAAAACTTACTAGTGACTATGGAGTGCGAGAAGATGCGATAGAGGCGATGATGATGAGTTATTTTGCTTATTTGCGAATACGAAAACAAAAAGCAGAGCTCAAAGATGTTACAGGAGCAAAAGAAAATCTTATAGCAGGCGGGTTGTATGAACCAAATTGAAAAGTGGCTTGAGAGTATTAGTTGGAAAAATTTTACTATAGAAGTTGCTTCAAGCGATGCGAGTTTTAGGAGCTATTATAGGATTATCAAAGATAACAATAGTTATGTTCTTATGGACTCATCTCGTCAAAAAGAATCTCTGTTGCCATTTTTGGATATGCAAAAAAGACTTTTTAGTGTAGGTGTTAGAGTACCGCAGGTAATAGAGAAAAATCTAGAGTTTGGCTACTTGATACTAGAAGACTTTGGTTCTACACATCTGCTAGATGTCTTAAATGACAATAATAAAAAAGAGTATTACAGGCAAGCTATAGATGAGATAATCTTGATGCAAAAAGCGGATGTTAGCGGACTTCCTTTGTATGATAAAGAATTTTTGATATTCGAGATGAATTTGTGTAATGAGTGGTATCTTGGTAAACATCTTGATATTCATTTAGATACCCAAAAGTTATCAATACTAACTAATATTATAGAGGCTATCGCAGATGAGGTTCTTCTTCAGCCTAGGGGAGTTTTTGTACATCGTGATTTTCACTCTCGCAATATCATGATAGACAAAAATGGTAAACTTGGTGTCATTGATTTTCAAGATGCGAGATGTGGTAGTATCACTTATGATTTGGTTTCACTACTTAAAGACTGTTATATTGAAACCGATGAGATGGCTAGAGACGAACTAGTGCTTTATTTTAGGGATAAAAAAGGCTTAGAGGTAGATGATAGCACAATGATAAAATGGTTTGATATGATGGGGCTTCAAAGGCATATAAAAGTGCTTGGTATTTTTGCAAGACTTTACCATAGAGATGGTAAGGATGGGTATCTTAAAGATATTCCATTAACACTTAGGTATGTTATAGAAACTGCAAAAAAGTATTCTGAGACGAAAGAATTGTTGGATATATTGAAATGAATATACATTACCCGTCATTCCTGCGAAGGCAGGAATCCATTTTGTTCTTTATTTGTGGATCCCCGCATACGCGAGGATGACGAAATTTGAAATCTTATGACATTATTTTATAGGAAAAAAAGATGAAAAAAGCAATGATATTAGCAGCAGGGAGGGGCGAGCGGATGATGCCACTGACAAAAGATTGTCCAAAGCCGCTCCTTATGCTTCGAGGGAAGCCGTTAATTGTTTGGCAGATAGAGAGACTTGCGAGTGCCGGTTTTAAAGAGATCGTTATCAATATCGCCTATCTTGGTAAGATGATTCAAGAGGAGCTTAATGATGGCGCAAAGTGGGGCGTGAAGATATCCTACTCGGACGAGCAAGAGAATGCGCTCGAGAGTGCGGGAGGCATCATAAAAGCACTTGATCTGCTTGGGAAAAAGTTTCTAGTTGTCAATAGTGATTTATGGTGTGATTATATCCCCCAAAATAGTTACGATCTCGGAGAAAAAGTAGCACATCTTATCATGGTGCCAAACCCTGAGCACAACAAGCAAGGAGACTTTGGGCTAATAGGTAATGATATCACACTAGCAAGCAATGAGCGATATACATTCTCAGGTATCGGTTACTATTCCAAGGAGCTTTTTCTTGGTCTTGAGCAGGGCAGAAGAAAGCTAGGTGATGTACTAAGAGAAGCTATCAAAAACGGTTTAGTAAGCGGCGAGTTATATGAGGGTGTATGGCGTGATGTCGGAACGCCCGAGAGGCTCAAGGAGATTGCATCTATTTGATGGGTGTAATCGTATATTTTGTGCCTTCTCCTTCTTTGCCTTCTAACATAACATAATAGCCAAACTCTTTTTCACAGCCAAAAGCCGTCCATCTCTCCTTTATCTTATAAGCACTAGGTTTAGCGGAATAGACTTTTATCACTTCGGTAAATGCATTTTTAACTACCAAACACTCTCTTGTTTCAAGGTTGTCGGAGATTGATTCTAGGATATCAAGCTGCAATACTCTATCGGCTTTTGTCTCTCCGTGAATAGTGATGTTTTCATATGCGATTTTTGGTCCAAACAGCGAAGTGCAGCCGCTAAAAAAGAGTGGAAGTGTTACAAATATTATAATTTTTTTCATGAGATTCAACTTTTTTATTTAGTATAGCAGATATTAGCTTATCGTTTTTTTGAGAGATATTTTGCTACACCGTCTTCGTCATTTGTGTGTGGCAGGATGGTGTTTGCTTTGGATTTGACAATGTCAAGTGCATTGGCAACCGCTACGGATGTGCCTGCAAGTTCAAACATGGCTATATCATTGATGCTATCACCGAAAACAGTCAAATCCTTAAAGTCTATATCGTGGTATTCACAGACTTTTTTAAGTGCATGTGCTTTATCACCCTCCTCATGAAGGATAGTCAAGAAGTAACCTCCAAAATATTTCTCAGGTGAGAGTTTATACTCTAAAGTATCTCCAAAAACACTCTTTAGGTGTGCATTGAGGAGTTCAAGCTCCTCTTGCGAGCCAAAATAGACAAGCTTGATGTTCATCTCTTGCGCTCTTATATTATTTGCATAGAGTACTCGTGGATCATTTGTATAGTTTGTAAGTACTTTTTTTTGATGAGCATTGAGTTGTTTTGGCAAGATGAAAGATTCATCGAGCGTCTTTGTATCATTGATTGCTATGATAAAGGGGTAGATACCAAGTTTTGCACCTTCATCGATGATGCTATCGGCTGTCGTTTTATCTATAAAACGGATATCGATAAACTTCTTATCTTTCGTAGCAATAAGCGCGCCATCAAGCAATATCATGGGAGCGTTAATGTTGATTTTACCGGCAACCTCGCTACTGCTGTAAAAACTACGCGCTGTGGCTATGGAGAAGTAAGATGTTGCAACAAGCTCATTGAGTATATCAATCGTAAAACGACTTATACTTCTATCGCTTTTGAGAAGTGTGTGATCAAGGTCAGTTATAAAAAGCTTTTTCATTTTTTTGATTATAGCACTTTTGTTTAAAGCTACGGAGTATGTAAGAGATTTTTTTGTTTTTCTTTTTTGCTTATATTTTTTTCTACAAATATCTTTTTTCTTGTTGCGGGATCAAGTTCCGTATAGTACATCACAGAAGCATAAGTCCCGGGAGTCGGAGTAAATATCTGTACTTGCTCCGGATTGATCTTGAGCTCTTTTGAAGTAAATTTTTTAAGTTCGCTCATATCTCTCTCACTACAACCTGGATGTGCGGCTATGAGATAGTAGGTAAGATACTGTTTTTTATCAAGTTTGGCATTGATAGTATCAAAAAGCTTTTTAAATGCGAGCAGGCTTTTTTTGCCGGGTTTTCCCATGAGTTTGAGAACATTATCTTGTGTATGTTCGGGTGCAATTTTCATCTGCCCTGAAGTATGGTGCGCGAGCAGTTCTTGAAGGTAACTATACCCTTTTTTTCGATCTTGCACTATAAGATCATAGCGGATGCCGCTTGCAACAAAAGCCTTTTTGACTCCATCGATATTTTTTACCTGTTTCATAAGCCCTATGGAGCGTGTATGATCTACCTTCATAGCAGAGCATAATCTCTCATGATCTACACACCGCTTATCAGCACAAGTGCCTTTGGAGAGTTTTTTCTCACACTCATATCCATACATATTGGCACTTGGCCCGCCAAGATCGGAGATGATGCCTTTGAAATCTTTATGCTCTTTGAAGCTATTAACTTCTTTGAGTACGGAACTCTCGCTTCTTGAGCGTATCGTTCTTCCTTGATGTACGCCGATTGCACAGAAATTACACTCTCCCCAACACCCATAATGTGTCGTAATAGAGTATTTGATGGTCTCTTGAGCTTTTACTTTTCCTTTTTGTGCATAATAAGGATGTACTTCTCTCGTATAGGGTAGATTTGCCACTCTATCCATCTCTTTTTCATCGAGATAAGAGCATGGTGGATTTTGTATCAAGAATCTACCCTCCACCTCTTGAGATAATCCTTTAGCAGAGAGCGGATCGTTGTTTTTGTAAAAAATATCAAAGAGGTCTATGTAGTGCTCTTTATTTTCAAGACACTTTTTGTGCGAGGGGAGTGCTATGTAGGTGCTTTTAGACTCTTTATCTATGTAGCAGATACCTCGTATATCCCTATAATCTTTGCCTTTATCAAGCGCAGTGGCTAGCTCTTTGATGGCATTTTCTCCCATCCCGTAGAGAAGTATATCGGCTTTGGAGTCAAAGAGTATCGGCTTGCGTAGTTTATCGCTCCAATAGTCATAATGTGTTACTCTGCGCAGACTTGCTTCGATTCCGCCAAGCACTATAGGAACAGTATCCTTGAAGTATCTTCTGATGAGGTTTGTGTAGGCTATCGTTGCGCGATCGGGTCTTTTGTTGTTGATGCCACCAGGTGTATAGTCATCACTTTTGCGAAATCTCTTCGTTGCCGTATAGTTTGCAACCATAGAGTCCACACTACCGCCACTCACACCCCAAAAAAGTCTCGGCTCGCCCAATCTCGTGATATCTTTATCACTCTGGGTATCAGGCTGCGCGATGATGCCGACCTTGTAGCCTAAACTCTCTAAAATCCTTCCAACAACAGCGACACCGATAAATGGTGAATCGATATAGGTATCACCACTTATGAGGATAACATCACACTGCTTCCATCTGCGATCTTGCATCTCTTGGCGCGTTGTTGGGAGAAATTTTGCACTCATGATTTTACTTTTTTGTGAAGTATAGCAGGTTTTTAGGGGATTTGCCACCGCAGAGGTGGCTTTTGTTATTTAAAATCAGGTCTTGGAGTAGTTGCTGTGCTTGCAGGGAGCATAGGGTAGGTAATCTCCGGTTTTCTACCTTCGAGTGCTTCAAAGAAAGTTGCTATTTTTGTAGCTTCATCGTCACTAATCGTGATACCGAGTTGGATGCTTCCCATCTCTTGT